>Ga0209611_10006196_pt1 | contig 19719 bp, 15 predicted proteins | sample S1TSphgellanicum_3_FD_187693 | JGI IMG/M metagenome (GOLD analysis project Ga0209611, IMG submission 187693) | Host-associated microbial communities from peat moss isolated from Minnesota, USA - S1T2_Fc - Sphagnum magellanicum MG (SPAdes) (version 2) | ecosystem: Host-associated > Plants > Peat... | reverse complement strand
TTGTAGTTTCCAAGTTTTATTGTGGGTTTTATCATATTTACTCCCAAAAAAAAAAAAAAAAATCCCAAAAAAGATTTCAAAGGTATTGTGAGTTTCATCATATTTACTCAAAAAATGTTTTGACAAAAAATTTCAAAATTCTCATCTGATGTAGAAAAACTTAAGATTAAAAACTTATAATTCAAAATTCCCTCCTACAAATTGGTGACTTAATGAAACCTATTCTAAAATATGGCAACTTTAGATTTATTGATTTTCCCTCACAATGTGAGGACTTGTTCAATTGAGCCCCATTTTTTCCCCCCCAAAAAAAAGGCCCTTTGTACCTTCCTTATGAAAATATACCCCAAATTTTTTTTAGAAAAACAAAATTGAACCAGATATGAAATTATTGAGCTCACTATTCAACAAAATAAATAATAAAAAGTCAAATTGAGCAACAACTTTAAGCTGTACAAATGGGTCAGCTAACTTACTTTTGGGAAATTACTAGCAACCTAAAAAAGCCTAACCCTAACCCCATCCTACACTCTAGCAGGTGACCCATGATCAGATGATTCCAAAATTGTGCATGCCTTTGACTGTTTCTTCATTAAAATATTCAATCAGTAATTAATTAATTAATTATATATGATTTTTATGAATTTATATGATGTTCAAAACTTTTTTATTTTTTTTTGGGGGGGTGATGGGAGGTTTTCAAATTTTTTGATATGAAAAATTTGGCTATATTTACCCAAAAAATGGCATTTTTTTTTTTCAAACTTACACTAGGTTAAAAAGAAAATCCATTTTTTTCCTTTTTTCTTTTTGGGTCCAAAAAAAAGAGTATTTAGGCAGTTGAAAAAAAAAGGGAAAGAAAGAAAGACCTCAAGAGACCCCAAAGTTTTTCTTTATCATTTGTGACAAAGTAGCTTTGCCCATCATGGCACAAGCCACTCAAACTTTATTACTAGAAAATACTACTATAACCAGGAAGAAGTGAAAATGGAAAATGAAAGAATTTAATATCAAAGGGACTAGGGTTTTTTTTTCCTCCCAATTTTGTGAGGTAGGTGGAGTGGATATAATCCACAAGAGGACTTAGCCAAATTTGGCTATAGGTTGGAGAGGAAATTAAAAAATTCTTTTGTAGCCTTGCTAAATTCCAACAACATGCAGGAACTCTAGTCTAGATATGGCAATTTCAAACCTATTTTCCCCAAAATATGGCAACTTTGGGCCATTTTTCCCCAATAAAAACCTTTGAATTTTTTTTTCCTTTTTTTGTTTAATCAGCAGGTGGTAAAAATTTTCCAAATAATTATTTCAAAAAAAAAAAAACTTGAAGAAAGATATATATTATGTCTACTCCTTCCAAGTGCAAAGTGACATACACCCATAAGTAGCCATACACTTGATCTCTTCTCCTCTTGAGGAGTAGACATAAGAAACCCTCCCATTCATATGCCTTTGTAATCGGGTTATGTTTAGGTTCAAGAAATGACCCCTATGGATTGGCTTAACCCATCATATCATTGGGTTAAGCCAATGGGTAAGGGACATTTTCAAAGTGCACCACCAAACTTGACTAGCTATTGGCCTCATCTTAGGGCCCACAGTTTAGGGAATGCCCCCACCATGGGCTTTATCATTAGACTTAGGGTCTCTTTTGTTAGGTTGTTGTTGTTGGCACATGAGAGATCCTACTATGATGACCTATTATTGTATTGCCTTGAAAAAGGCCAATGACACTTGATCAATGGATACACTTGAGATGATTGTCATTAAAAAAAAAGTCATTGAAAAAGCTTGTCAAGTGCCATGCTTCATGAACAATCATTTTTCTATTGGAAAGCTACAACTAACTCTTTTGGAAATTTGTTATTCATTTGTTTTTGTTATTCATTTGTTTTAGGAACTTTGGGAACACATTTGATGAAAATTGGATGATGAAAAAATTGGATGAAAAATATATGTTCTCATTAGTAAGGATGATAGATGTTATCCTAGGGTGATTCACAAGTTGACTCAGACTTCACACATGTCTGCATTTTTGTCAATGCTTTGACCTGTAAAGTTGCGAGGTTAATGAATGTTGTACATCCAATTGGATGAAAAAATGTAAGGAGAAGTTCATGTTGAAGCAAAATTTGTGTTCAAATTCATTATAGAGTATCTTAGCTTAAGGGATTTTGTCCCCTAGCTAATAGGTCTATTTTTATATGAGGATTTTTGAAAGATGATATTTCGGCTTGTGTTGAAACTTGAGGTTAGTTATTATAGAGTTATAATATCTTGAAGGATTTTGGTTTATTTTAGAGGATTTTTTGAAGATTATATTTTTGCATGATGAAATAGTTGAGTTTTCATCATTCTTGTTTTGCCTTAAGATACTTTTGAAGATACTTCTTTGGAGCCTTTCTTGTTAAAGCTTTCTTTAAGTAAAACTTGCCATCAACATGCTACAATTGCAAATTTTGGAGACTTTAAACTCATGACCAAAAACCTAATTTTTAAAAAAAAAATTGTTAGATAAAATGAAAAATCAAACCTCATGAATTTTTGGGAATCCAAATGGAATTTATTTTTTAATTAAGCATACACATAGGTCAATCGGAAGCGCTTCATACTTCCAATCTACCTTATTTCATTAATGAGGTCTTGAATCTCCATGCAAATATGTGTCATTGCACTATAAGAGGTGTATGGCAATGAAAAATTGCTTGAAGTCACTCTAATTGGTCACTTCCATAACATTAATTCTTCAAAACTTAAGTTTGAGTTGCTTTGTGTTAATAAATTAATCAAAATTAATTTCTTTCTCAACCTTAGCCTTTGAGTTTATGTACATTGTTTATGGCAAACTTTTTTCATATTTTCATTCCTTTTTTTTAGGCTTGTGCCCCAACCATTGTAGGCTTGGTTTTTTTAATAAATATTGTTGAACTCAAAAAAAACTAATTGAAAGTTTAACCTCTCCTAATTCAATAACTCATATTTATGAAAGATGTGTTTTTCTTTGTGTCATAAGTGCTTTCCATTGTGAAAGAAATCATAAGACTTACGAATGCTATGACATAACCTCCTTTGACCAAATTCTAAAGAAGCCCTTTTATCAAATTATTGTCACTTAGCCAAATTTAAATGAATTCAATCCAAATTAGTTTACTTTTATATCTTTTTTTATGGTTTACTTTAATCTCATTAGTTCTCCAAATATTAAACTTTAATTGCAATTTTAAAAATAAACTTGCTTGGTTGGTGATTTGCATATTTCAAGTTGTGTTCAAAATAATTATGATATAATCATTAGTGAATCCTTGTCATGCATTCAACAAAAATAATTTGTGACAAGTAATTTTTTTTCCTTTATCACTTAAGTCAATAATTATATTTTCTAGTACAAGCTTATAGAACATGCCCTTCAAATAAGTTTTTTAGTATAAGAAATATAATTCATAGTAGTTAAGAAAAAGTGGAACAAGATTCAAGGTAACAAAATAAAATATGCTTTGCCCTTTACCTTGATGGGCAAAAATCATATTTTCACATAAAACCAAAAAAACATACATGATAATTTTACAAGACATGAGTTTATGCTCAAAGGTACCAAAAAAGAAATTATATTCATATTATCAATCCATTGTGACTAGTTCATTCATATGGTAATAAACATACGGTGCCTTGGTACCCAAATCAATAAATTGCTCATTTAGAGTTAAGTTTTCAAAAGGCTACAAAGGTAATACCTTTGGTTTACTTTGTATGAATTTTTGCACCAAAAATTTAAGAAATGACATAAAAATAATGTATTGGATTTTAGTTATTGGGTAAACAGTTCAAACTAGTGTTGTGAGAGTATTGGAATTTTGACATACCAATTTTATCTTGGAGTATCATAGAGGTAGGGTACAGATTTGGTCTAGGTACATAACTAATAAGACCAAAATAGTCATAATATTATCAATATATCAATATTATAATTTTGACCTTGAGTTTAAATCTAGTATCAATCTTAGTCTTTTAAACTTTATACATGAGGTATATCAACCCTAGTCCTAATATGTCTTTGCAACAATAAAAAGATTCCAAACTAACCAACACACTAAATCAATAACTTCTCAATGAACCTAAAATGACAATCTCGTTTTTCATTATTCGTTATTCATCATTAATCACCTAACCTTAATAAGTAATACCCATAAACCAAGTGTGCACTACAAAGCAAACTTCTAGTACCGAAAGAAATACCCAAGACCTATGACGTTTAAGATTTTAGGAAAAACTTAAATTTGAGTACCAATTGTAATACATTGAATGCCAAGACCAAGTTAGTATGTTAGGAATACAAGTGTAACATATGTGAAAATTAATATGGTCTAATATTGAGCTTGGGTACTAATAAGACCTTATACCAAATTGGTATGGTTTTTAGTGCTAGGGCTTATACCCAAGTTGATATTATAGTTTACTCCTATACTTACACAACATTAGTTTGAACCCATCCTTAACCTACTTTACAATTATATTGTTAATGTGTATAGTGTAAACAATGACATATTAAACACTAAAGACCAAATTATAGTAACCAATCAAAGAAATGTTGTGTTTTCTTATTTAAAGTTGCTTCTTCTTGAATGCATGGATGTGCATATATATGCAGCACAACATATAAATAAGCATGTTTGTATATGCAAAGCCATTTAAAAGATTCAATATTTATACATTTTAATTTTTAAAGTAATAATAATAAACTTTTAAGTTCCTTACATATTTTTGAATTCAAATCTTCAATGCATGATGATTAAAAGTGGATTTAAACATATTTTTGAATTCAAATCTTCAATGCATGATGATTAACAGTGGATTTAAACCATTCAAGGATGTTCAATCCTTTGTTTAACCATTTGAAATATTTAAAATATATATATGTAAAGGAATTAAAGAAGTTGTTTGTGTTGATTATTAATAATTAAAAATGCCTATCCACGCTAGGAATTGAGACTGATAAACAATGCAAAAATGTTGTTTTAGATTGGTGATTTCCAATTTCAAACACAAATACATGAATTGTTCATTTCATCCATCAATTTGTAAGTTCAACTTTGTTATGAAACATCATCATTTGGTCCACTCATGCATGTGGTACCTTTCATCTTTTCACATTGCCAATTTCATCCATATTGTGATGTTCATTCATGAATTTCATTTTCATCCATGTGATAAATTTCATTAATTCATCCATGTATTTAAGTTACCATTGTGTTCACTGTCATTGAAATTTTATGTAGGTTGTCAAACTTCATGGATGTAATTCATGTGGTCACACAATTTCATTTGTGTTGTTGATTTCATCCATCACAATTCCATCAATCATCAAGTGTTATGAATGTCACCAATTACATGCGTGCTAAATTTTTTTTTCAAATGTAACATCATCCATTCACATCACAATTAATGTCATTCAAAATAATTAATTTCATTTATGGGGTGACATTTCATCCATTTATGGACAATTGAATTCTTGTGGTCAATTTCATCTACAAACAATGTTGAAGTTTACTCCATTTGATGTAATCTAAATAAAGTTAAGATGTTGATTTTTTATAAATTGCAAGGGCAAATTATTGAAAGTGTAAGAAATTTCAAAATGACATTGTTTAATTTGTTGATAATTTCATATTGCAAACATGAAAAAAAAAAAAAAAAAAAAAAAAAAAAAAAAAAAAAAAAAAAAAAAAAAACTATCCATATGACTTGAAATGGGAACACACAAAACTTGTAATGACATTAAGCTTTTAAAATCTCCATATAAAAATGATTTGACAAAATATATGTATAGTATGAAACAACAAACAATCCTAAAGTAACACAAAAGCAATTTCAAGCCACAACACATTTGATCATTAATCTTGCAATGTCATCATCTTTGAAAAGCTCCTTCAATTCATGGTCTTCAACATCCTTCTTTAACTTTGTCATGGCAAAAGAAAATCTTTTTTGTATTTGACTTAAATTTAAAATTATGACTTGCACAAGTTGTCAAAATATTAGGATCTAGCAAGGGTCGAAAGCAAGAGAAACCCAAACTTGAGGCATTGAAAAGCTCCCTTGCCCTAGAATCAATTCAATTCAACACTTGACTATTGAATATGACCAAATCATATACTATTTGAGGATTTGATTCATGGTCTGTGTTTTCAATTTCCATTCTTTAACAAACTTTTTGTCTTTTTTTCCCACTATGCCCTTTTTTTTCTTTCCTTCATATGCTTTTCCTTAGCCTACTCCCCTTCCCTTTTCCTTTCTCCTCTTTTCTTTTCTCTTCTTTTCTTCTACCTTCCTTTACTTTTTCCTTCCCCATCACAAAGTTTCAATGTTTTAACATTAATAACCTAACTATGAAAATGTGTAACACTTATTTGATTAATTATAAGCAATTGTTAATCCATATGGTTTTAAAGTTGTGACATGTACTCCAACTTATCCCACCAAGTATCCATCCACAACTCCACTTTCAAATAATAAACACAAAATTGAACATCAATACATCCCTTCTTTCCCTTTTTTCCATCAATAAAAACATTTTATTACAAAACTAAAAGCAAACATTTATATATACGCAAGACCAATAAAAATGGGATACTTATTGGACTAGAACTATGTTTCATGCCATCCTGGTCTAAACAAAAATTCATAGCATACATATATGTGAGCAATAATTAAATCATATCAAAGTGTGGAACATAATCAACTAGTAGACACACATGATTTGCAAAGTTCATAGATGAAGAACTCCAACCATGTATCAAAACACATATAAGACCATCAAAGCCAAAAAGCTCTAAACACATACCCAACTGCATAGTTCAGTTAGTCTCATGCCCTAATTTGTTGCAGGTGAACTGCAACTACCAAGTATTCATGGCAACACCAAAACCTGCAACACCTGATTTCTTGGAAACTTGCATTTGAAAAGAGGTAGTAGAATCCATAAGAATCAAGTTTGGGTAGCATTAACAGGGCAAACTACAGTTGTGGTTGCTGACCCCTAATGAAGCCTCCACTGCATTAGGCTAGCACAATACATGGGGCAAAGGTACATCCACTTCCAACTTGATGAGAATCAAATTTGAGTGGGGCTCTGCAGCTCTGAATCCTCGTTTCTCCCAGGCAGCACTTTTCAAGGTAAAATAACTCTCCTATGTAAGAATGCAAATAAGTGTCTAATAACAAGAAGTCAAACATGTCATCTAGTGTCTGGCAGTACCCTTGACTATGTTCACCTCCCAAATGGCTCTCAGTAGGTCCACAGTGAGCTGGAAGGAAACCCAGTCTTGGGAACACTAGTGAGCTGGTAAAATTACTGATACCCTTTTAGGAGCAAGATTCCACAGGTTCAAAATCAGGTAACTTACCTTCACCAGATCATCATCACCCACAACTGGATTTTTCAGAGAGGAGACAATTTGCAAATCTCTTTAAATGGTCAGTTTACACTAGTACAGCATCCGCTCCATGTACACATCCAGAGAGTCTATTATCTTTTTCACCAGCAACTTCCGATCCATCCTGTATCTGCACCACACAACACCCATATGTCATTGTCCAAGTTTCTTGTTTTGGAATTGTGTCCCTGGTGAGAAGCAATCACAGAGCAGTTATACTGGTTTCTCATGTCAATGGGGCTCTGATCCCAAGCAGAATTCCAAAGTTTGATTTGACATAAATTCACCTAGCACAACTTTCAACTTACAAAGAAAAATCAGACCAATGTGATGTGATGTACTGATGCATAAAACTAAACAATAGGAACCATGGTGAGTACAGGTATGCTGTAATTAGTATGGTTACTTCCTAGTAAGAATAATGCAGTGGAAACCCTAGTTTTCAATCTGTATCTACAGCAGTAATTCAGAAAATACAGTTCTAAAACTGTGTTTTAGAGCTTTGCATCACAGCTCACACTTGCTGGTTCAGGCAGATCCTTGTTCAGACTGTTGCAACTGCCTCAACTGCAAAAAGGAAAGAAGAAACAAATCCTTGGTTTGTTGAAAAGAGATACTTTAAATCTATAAACAAAAATTTCTATCAATGGTGGGAACAGGAGTATTACTTTATAGCAGCTGTCCACCTTGGGCTCCTTCCTTCAGCTTGATCTGCTGAATTGATAACACATCATGTCAACAAGCAATTGGATTGAATATTTGATATTGCTACTCAAAATATGAATGAAAACACTGCACCATTTATCTCCAGCACTATACATTAGTGTATTTCAGTCTTTATTCAGCATCAGTTTCTACCTGAAGCCTCAATGGGTAGCATCAACAGAAGACACATCCTTTCAAATGTGAACATTGAGACTGGACAGAATTGGAGACCCAAATTATGAGAGCCTGCTGATGATTGTGCACAAGAGAAAAACAACTACCCATGTGTCAAAGGCAACGCACCAATAATCCTGAAGTCTTCCTCTAAAGTGGTGGGATAAGCAGACAAAAATTTGCGACATTCATTCTGCAGTTCACGTGCAGCATGCATCTCCATGCTGGGACGAAAGGGGAGGTCCTTGTCCTTCCAGCTAGGCAACATGCGTGCTGCTGCCAGCACTGCACCATCCACAAAAGTATCTACTGCTTCTGCTGCTGCTTCTGTTCAACCAATGCATACACGTCAACACACAAAACCAAGATGGTAACAGCATTACAAAATAATAGTCAAATTGTGCAAGTTTTCAACCAGAACAATTGTGATTGACACGGAACTAGCTGGAATTTACATACCATTGTAGTAGTACTCATCTGGCATGCCACCAATGTTGAATGCAGACAAGAAAGAGTCCAAATGTATGCGTGCATTCCCAGAAAACATCACTGAATCCCATGGATTCTGCAAAACTAAGTACCACTAGCACATGAGTGCAGAAACATGAATAGATGTCTTGTAGTTTCTCTAAAGTTGGAATCCAGCAAAACTCTAGCGTTGTGCTCCTGGTTGGGCGAATCCTTTGATAGAACCATACAGATACAAAGTCTCCAGGGCATCATCAGAAAGCAAGCACACAAGACAAAAAAGAGTCATCTCCTTACAATTGCTGATGAAAAGCCATACATCCGCATATATTTGCTGTTGGGAGCTTTCTCCATATAATTGAACGTCATCTGCACATTACAGCATCTATTAAGGACCTGCAATGTAGGGTGCATGCATATGACATATCAGGCTGATACAGCTCATGAGAACCAACATCCCTTGTTGAGGAGATACAGACCAAATATTGCGCTGAATAATCGTGTGCATTGCTCCACATATCTCACACCCATTCAACCATTCACACTAGAAGGCAATAGAAGTATTCCTTTAAAATGTTTCCATATTGCTTGGACCACAATGTGCAGGCAGATAATAACAAACCTCGTCTCCTTCCTGTATAGTCTGACCAGCATTAATGACCACTTCAAGCATGCGATCTCTTTTCCGCCAACGATAAGAGCATGTAGGTTCAAATGAGTGGTTGATCATATCTGCCAAAGCCATTCATGACATTAGCATCTCTGTCTCTTGATCTGCACTCTAAAAACACCTCTGGATCCTTTGTAACCCTGAAATTTAGTAATTGTGTGACCATGGAACTTTGAAGGCTCTTCCAAAAGAGCAATCCTCAAATATGCTCACTAGGCAAATAGTAGTCAAGTTGCTTCTCAAACTGCACCTGTTGGGGACATTATACCATAGACTCTATAGCATGCATCTCCAACAAGACAACAAATGGTAAGCACCAAGATGTAAAGCTGAGGATTACCAGCATAGGGAATGAGCATGTGGGCATCCTGAATCTTTGCACCAATAGTCATGGTCATGGTAAAGCTTCGAGACCAAGCCACACCCAGTGCCCACCTTAAACGGCCAGGATCCCGTGCCAACCTTTTCAGCTTCAATACTGCATCTGCTGGCTACTCCACAGATCCCAGTCTTCACAAGTCAGTTGTCATCTGACACTCACATCTATATTTGTCTAAAAAGTCATCCTTCTGAGGCCAGTCCAATAGTTTGTTGGCCAATCTTTCGAAACAAGAAATAAGTTTTCCAACAAAACTGCCATTGTGTCAGGTACAATAGGAGATCACATAGAAGGAGCACTGAATCAGAGATGAAAAACAAATTTACCCAGTATGTGCACCAAGCTGTGTCTGACCGTTGCTGCTGCTCTGCAAGATCCCTTGCTAATGAAGCATCCTGCAGCTCATGCAACTCTTCCTGCAACCATCCTCATGACTTTCACTAAGCAAGTCACCATTTCACAGATTAATAGTGAATCAAGAAGGTGACCTTTGACTGCCCTGACCGTGTTTTTTGAATTCGTGACAAAAAGAATGCATCATATATGCATCATGCATCATATGCACAACCATCAAAGTGACGGCCTCTTCTTAGGCAAATCGCATTGAAGATATGAAGCTGCATACTGTTTCTGTATTGCAGGGTAAAAAACTATTATATAATTTATTCACAAGATAAGATTCTAACAACAGGTTCCAGACTTCCAGTTAGCTCTCAAACTCAACTGTTGAAGATGAGGAAACCCAAATAAAAGCTCTTGTCTATACAACCCAAAAGTCATCAAAAGGTGCCAACCTCTGAGGCAAGGAGGAGATTGGTAATTTCATCATCCCCTGGGAGATAGTCACCATAGAGCTGCCAAAAATTATCATTCTGATCCAGGGCCAATAACAATAGACAGGCCAACCGTATATCCCAATCTGTCTGCACATGCCCAACATGAACATCACTTATCAAAATTATTTCCCCCAAAACCAATCTTATTTTGACAAAGGAAATGCTCAGAACATGCCTCCCAAGTTATCTGACTGCAAAATGGGTTCATTGTACCCTTTTGTGAGTGTGTATGTATGGGAGAGAGAGGAGACATAGACTATTAAAAGTCCTTATACAAGATCACAAGCTTTCAGGCCAAAAACCTACACCCAATTCAGATATTTGACAGAACAAAGTAGCCAAATTCAAGTGAGTGGGCATCAAATATACCTCAACATTGGTTGAATTGATGACATCAAAGATTGGATGCCCTAATGGCACTATGTCAGGATGAAACATCCATGGTAAATCCTTGCTTACAGTCACCATCAGTTCCATCGGTATCTCCATGATCACCTACACCATTTTCATGCAAGTAAAACTTCTTTATGACCCATCTGTACAAATGACTAGTTGTTTCCCTACCTGGCAGCCATCTGCATGCAGCACAAATTTCTCAACTGCTGGGATGCAGACACAAATTTATTATATATTTTCAGTGAAACCCCTAATCGTGTTCAAGCCCATGCCAATATTTTCATATTTAGTGAGGAACACTCAATGGAAAACTCAAAGACCGAGCTACAGACATCCGCTAATACACCTCTCTCACAGGAGAAACTTTTTTGTGCAATTTTATGTGTTTGAGAACAAAAGCACCAGTAACTGAACCATTCTCAAATTGCACCACTTGCAAGCACAGAACAAAAAATGTACCCGAGGTTTCTCAAGACAAGGAATGTTTTTGGCCGAATACACGCCTATTCCTTCTGGACCCTCCTTAAACTCAACACCATAAGCTCTCACATGTCGGATATAGCCCATCCTGTAAAAATCTGGTTCCACCAATTCCAACTGAAATGCCAAATGCACATAAAGTCAGAAAGTATCACAATCTACCTCTTCTGTAAATTCAAAACATTCAGGCAATCATCCAGAAGCTGAAGCTTTGAGGCTAATCAGCAACAAGACACAAGTTGGATATTGTTATCTTTGAGAGCTTGAATTCTCCAAGCTCAATACTTTGCCAGCTGCAACTTAATGTCCTTCTCAGGGTGCTTTTTGTAGGAACTTGCAGAATCTGATACAAGACCTCACAATACTTCAAGACACAAAGCCATTGAGTGTGTCTGTTTTCTGATTTGCATTTGTGATTATTCCACAGTATTCAGGGTCTTCCAGTAGCCATGGTTCCATTACAGCATGGGAAAGTCGAACGTCAAGCACAGAAGAATGTAAGCAAGAGAATCGTCAGAGGTCCTTTTGAGATCAAGGCTGGCATAAGCAGGGGACTATGGAAGAGCGCATCTTGTACATGTAAGTCTCTGCCAGAATTCACAAGCGTGAAGAAGAAATGAGAAAGAACGGTGTAGGGACACTGAAAGAAGGAGAGAGAACGCAAAAAACCTTGGACGATTCCTCTCTCACGGTTGGCAGCAGAGTGCTCGTGCTGGTTGCCCAAGAAACAACAGGACGTCGATATCTTCTTCTCTCGATTCTGGGCACCAAAGGGCAGGAGAAGTCAGGCCCGTCATGACCAGAACAGCAAGGAACCACTTGACTCGCAGCAAAACCGCATCTCCAGCGCGTCTCGTCGTCAAGCAGCTTCCATTGTCGCAACAGAAGAGTGTGCTGCCATGACTGCTGCCGACCGACAACTGCACCTCTCGGCAACAATTGTCCGGCATTGAGAGCTCCCTCCACGCCGGGAAACAGTAAGCCCCTTTGCACCCCGCATTGGTGCACACTGCTGGAAAACGACAACAATCCCTGCATCTCGAACACAATTTTCCACTGCTACTGACTGGCTGGGATCGCTAGCTCGCTTTGAACTGGATTACAAAAGTCACCCGACTCGTCTCGTCATCCTTGTTGAGCTATCTTCCTTGTTGATGTAACGTCAGTTTCCGATTGCTATAGAGATTGCGATCGACTTCCTTGTCGACTGCAAATCTCGCGAGCGCAAGAAGAGAGCTCGTGGTAGCGACTGTTGTGCCCGATTCCTCCCTTCGGATAAGGAAAACGGCTTCATCGTTGTCACCGCGAATCGCAGGTGTAATATATAGGACTTAGGGTTTCAAGCTGCTCTGCTTTCTTCTTTCAAAAGTCGAGATACGACGCATTCTGTCGATGCATGGCTAGATAATTCGTTTTGTTTGACTGTTTGTTGGCTTTGCACTTCAGGGTCGAGACATTATTATGATGCACCCAACAGTAGACCAAAGCTTGGTATCTCTACATTCTAGGATCAGATGGAGTCCACTATAGAAACATTCTGAAGGATCCCGCTTGGGCTTCACCATGATAACCACCGTGTGTTTCCAATTTAGTTTGTTGAATATCTATCATGCTTATGGAAGTCGTTTAAATGACAAGAGCCATTAGACAATGAGCCTCTTGTTAGCTCTGCGTAGCAAGGTTCAGGGTAGAGACACTTTGATGCACCCAGAAACAGGCCAGAGGTTGGTATCCTTGCATTCTGTGGAGTCCACCATGGAAACATTTGTGGCATAATTGAAAGATCCACTTGGGCTTCACTGCACTAACCAACATGTGTTTCCAAATTAGTTTGTTGAACATTTATCACGCGTATGGATGTCATGTAAAAGGCAGAGACATCAAGCCCCTTGCTTGTATCTTTCTATCCATCTGCACTTGCTTCCCCCAAAATAAAAAAACAGCAAAAAGAATCAGTCCTATGAGTTAGGCTGATATCCAAGCATGGTCAAGATCTCAAAGAGAGATGAGCACCAGAGAAACTCGTTCCAAGCAAGAGAGATGAAACGAAAAAGAGACTCATGCCAATAGTTTTGTCAGCTACAGAACAAGTAAAAAATCATTTGCAGTTTCATGGCATCTAGCAAGAACAGAAGTCCCAAACGGGAAGAATTCACAAATAGAAATCAGAGGAAGATTGAAAGGGGAAGAACTATCAATAGCAAGCACTGAAGTTCCAAGGGGGAAGAATTCTCATTAGCAAGCAAAGAATGTTGGAGTATGAAGTATTCTTACTAGAGTACAGAAGATCAAACTGTGAAGAAACAGAATCATTTCTGTGTGAAGCCTCAGTTACAGAAACATGAAGCAATCAAGATACGTTTGGGAAGAAACTGGAGTGGACCATCCAGATAAGAGCACACCTCTTGTACAGCGTTTTTACAGAGACATCATGTTTGATAGGGATATTCAGAAGGAGAAAGCAAAGGACTATCCACCAGTGGTTGCAACTGATTGAAACTTTCAGCAACCATGGACCGCAAAGTTTGTCTTCTGAGGACAGCTGACAACAGACCGCATGCAAACATAATCATTTGTTTCATCTACACAACAAGACAAAGCAGTGCCATAACCTTGATGTGTTGGAGCATCAGCAGACAATCTGGAGCAGCAGCAGACAATCTGTTCCTGCAACATTGTGAGATAACTTGCAAAAATCTTATGAAGGTGAAGACCATGTCAATGATTCCATACACCAGTAGATGTGCAGATGTCAATAATTGCACAATCAGACCATACCAAACCAGATCTGTCACATTTAGGCAACAGACTCCTGAAGCATTGGAAGTACTGAAGCTTGTCCCATCCATACAAGTTGCTGAGTTAGTCTTGATATCTTCAGACTATACCCCATCTGTTGATACTATGTAGTGTGGCCAGCTTGATAGTGCAGTGGGCTGATGTATCTCGGGTTGTCTATCCTTGAACTGTGGAGATCCCATGCTGATCAGTTTTCAATGTAGTGAAATGGTCCTCTCTAAGCAGAATCTGAATCTCAAGAACCACTTCAGATCAGGTGCACTTTGTCCTCAGCAACCATCACACGATTTGCAGTCTGCATCTTCTGTAATCCACATATCTTACCACATCAGGTCAACACAATGATAGAACTGGAAACAGTAGGAATTTTTAGTACAATGTCTCCTTGTCATGTTCAGTGGCTTTGAAACAATTGTCTATTTCTGTCTGATTGCGGAACTAGCAAAGCAGCCATTGATTCAGAAAACTCTCATAGCATTGGCATGGGCATCAGACAAACCTGCAAGAGCCAGTTAATCTCCCCAAGAGAAAACGGCACTGAGTTATTGGCATTCACAATTGAGCTTATGTTGGAAAGTAGAGCATATTCCAGATGGTTTGTCATTGTGTAATGGGAGAATGCATTTTGAAATGCTAGCTCCCAGCAGTCCAACAGAGGCAAATTAAATCACCAACATTACAAGTAGCAAAAGACTCTCTCTTTTGAGCAGCTGTGCTGTCTTCTGACAAAGAATCTCTTAGGGAAAGTGTTCTTGGACATCCAGGTTTTATACAATGTGTGCCAAAAGTCATGAAAAAGCAATGGATATTCTGAGTGCCATGACATGAGAAGACAACTCTACCTCTCCGAAGAGACTTCAACCATCAGTAGATCCCTTTTGTCATTTTCCATATCTGACCTGTCAAGGGAGCATCACTGCAATTATCAGGATGCAGCTTTTTTTGTCACGCATGTGAAGACTATTCTCAGAAAACTTGACCTATTGGCTAGCCTCAGTATTTCGCATCCCTGCATACGTCTGTGCTGTATGCTCTGATGCCTGAAAAGCAGATGAACCCAGTTCAATGGATTTCAAGAAAACTCCAAAAACAACAACTTTATCTCCCTTAGTACTTTGAAATGTCTCAATCCAAATCTGATCATGTTTACAAGCTTGAGCAGGTCACTTGGGAGGTACAGGAAGGTAAAGATTAGCTTTTACACCTCCTCTGTAAGGAAGGAGCATGTCTGCTCTTTCCATAGTAGATGTATTTTTTCAGGAACTTTGTTGTTAGCTTCTCGCATTTGCTACACCATGTTCACTTCTCCCCATGCAAAAAATGGTTGTAGTTGACACAGATAGCTGTTTGCATCATTTGCTTCCTCTTCATCTGCTGTAACCCCAACCTCGATTCTTGGCATCCCTGCAAATTGAAAAAGAGTCTAACGTCTTAATAATCCTAAACCACTTAGTGGCGTCAAATGTCCCATAGCATTGAAATGATACAAGCAATCCTGTTTGATAGTGGAAATTGCAAGCTTCCTCTCAATGACACAATATCTGCCACAACAGAACTCCTTGTGAATGCAATCACCTGGATGACATTATAGTACATTTCTGAATTGTAAAGAAACTAGATACTAGCATACCTACATCTTCTCCCGGGGTGCAGTAGCGGTGCATACATAGCACATGCTCTGAGATTTTGGCAGTCAATTTCAGCATCCATTTGATCCAGCACTATGAATAGCAGATCAAACCTTGACGGGAGTGAGTCAGGTAATCCTATATTTTCGGTTGGTGTGAGTGAACAGTCATACTACAAACAAGAGAACCTTCTGTTAACAACCATTGCCTGCAAGCAAATATGACTTGACTCAAATGTAAGTAACACACCAACTCTCAATATGTTCACAGTGGTCACCCCTATCATAGCATCAGACTACATTATCGATTTGTCCTTCAAGCATTGAATTCAACCAAGATCACATCAGAGCTTTCTTCTACAATTGGTCTCATTTCTCTTCTGGCTCTCTATGTCAGATACATTCTTTTTCCCCATTTGCCTGACACCTCTCTGACTTATCAGCACTGAGGTGCAGAGCTGAGTTTGGTGGTCAGAGCCCAGGTCAGTCTCTCCTCCAGCACAACACAGTGGATGATGGACCAATACCGTGCCATAAATTGGATTGGCAGCAGCAACAACACTGCACCGAGCATTGAGAGAAGCATGAATGCCAGCTTTAGCAATGGTAGCAGTTTGCTGCTCCATGACTTCATGGATGGAGACTCGGTCGAGGTCACTCATCTTGTCAAACCCATCAATGGCACACCATCCCACAGTCAGCAAGTAACATAGCTCCTGCTTCCAAGCATCTCCCCCCTGTTCAGACACAGCAAGCAATTGTGAGTAAGCACAAGTCTGCTTTGAGAACTTTGAAACTGCTTCCTGTTTGCATAAAGAACTTACAAATGTATGGACATCGTACAAATACAAGTTAAGCCCAGTCATAATATTACCAGTTTCTTGATCACTAGTGACAGCAGCTGTAAGTCCCACACCAGAGGATCCACGACCAGTGGTGGATATAGCCAAAGGGTGCAATGTTCATGATGGCTCACAGAAGCTGTCACTTTGCCACTGATGGATCCCCCACCATCATTATATTAATGTCTCTGGAGCACCATGAATAATGAGATTATGCCTCTTCTGTGATCCAAAAAAACACACTTAATTCAACAGAGCCTAGAAGACTCAACTACTACTGTATGATCTACTTTCTTTGCCTACTTAAGCCATGCCTTGATTACTTGCTAGCTGTTGAACATCCACCATGCAAATTACGAAGGTGAAGATGTATGTTAAGAGACAATACCCCCAGATGTGAGTTCCATTTTTCAGATTTGTTTCCATGCCACGAAGCAGCTGTAAAATTGCAGCCTTTGTGATCCATTGGTGCCCATAAATAGATGGTGCCAGGGACTCTGCCAGCAAATCAAATGCATCTTGTTTGTGTCCAATTCTCTTGATATTTACTAGGTCATCACTTGTGAAGATGGGAGAGTGTTGGAAACTTTGTAGTGGATTCAACCTGAAGACACCATTCATGCTTCCTTTGCCCAGGGATGGTTTTGTAGATGCCTACTATGGCAACACGATGACCAGGCTTGCACACATCTACCAAATCATCCTGTACGATAACATCAATAGAGCGTGGAAGTTGGCCTGGTGCTGAATTTTCAGGCATCTCCTGAAGTTGATAAAGTCTGATGATCTTGAAATGTGCAAAACCCAAACTCTGTCACCAGCAGATTACCTTGCTCATCCTGTTCAGACAGTATCTTCCTTCAGTTTGCTGAAAGGGATTGAACCAGAAAGTCCAATCTACTTGTCATATTGAGCCAGGAATTTCAACATGATGAGCATACCAGATCATGAAATACATACATGTTCACATTCTAAGTTCCACCCTCGCCAACCAGTTGCCATCATATAGATGTATCTATGACATTGCAGAGAAACCCCAATATACACTTCAAAGGTAAAAATTGTGTGTGTTCCAGCAAAATCAAAACTAACATGACAAGAATGAATGCTGCCATAGGCTTATGAGTCTCACTCACAAAGTATCAGACCACCACCTTCGTCATGAATAGCAGTGACTAGCTGCCATGAATCCCCTTTGACTTCATCAGATCCCAACAGTGGGGTGTAGATAAGTATAATACTCTGCCCGAAATGTTGGGGAAACAAATACAAAACTTTTTGTCTAGAGTTCTGTATGGTTGAGAAGGTGGAGGGTTTGAAATTTTCTTGTGTCATATACTAGAAAGTTGATGCATGATACACTATTATGATTAAAAAAACGAAAAACCGAATGGAGTATTAAACACAGGTTCAAAAAATAATCAATACTCTAATCTTTTTCTTTTTTTTTAAAAATTTGTCGAGTAGTGCAAATCATAAACCAATCCAAGAATAGATTAATGAACTTGTAGTAGTGCAACAAATCATACCCATGACAATTCTTCAAATTTATTTTATTTTTATTTTTTTGTTTATTTATTTATTTGGTCAATGTAGGATGCGAAATCAAGTTGATCTTTTTCAATCAAGTCAGGTAAACCACGTTTCAATCATCTTAGTCACCCAAACTCAATCCAGTCTACGGCATAAATGACTAATTCATTTTGACTATAACCAAAATTGTCCACTATCTGTTATGACTAAACACTAAACTGAATTCAATAGCAAACCAGCATAAAAACCATGATTTTGTATTAGTTTATAACCAATCTCTGCTTGATGGGCATAAGCAAAAAAAATGCATAAACCTTAAGAACTAAGGCAACCATCTTTGAATTTTTCATGTCCAGTTTTCACAAGAGCAATTTGGTGATGTGGGTTTGGTTTTTTTCATTGCCCACACCCAAGGCCACCCCAAGCCATATATCATTGCCTTAGGAAAAGTCTAAATCCTGTATTGAGTTGAATTTGGTTTCTCCCTTTGTACCCATTGTTACTCCTTTACATAATCTCCTATTTTGATCAATAGGTTTTCAATTTAATGATATTACAATATGGGTTAAACATAAGCCATGTTGTATCATTCATGTTCCCCATTCATTCTCCCATTCAATCACTTGCAAAGGGTTTTTTCGTTTTTTTCCCATTGTCATGTTCAACATTATGAGCCAAAACACATTTGATTTGTATCCAACTTAAAATTGCACCGAATTATGTTTCACCCCTCCACCCCCTTTTCAGCTACCTACCCATTTAACTACATACCTACCTTTTTAACTACTTACTTATTTGTCTACCTCCCTACCTTCTTAATTACTTACCCACTTATCTACCTACACACCACTTGCGTGACACCAACATTTGCTGATTCGTATAATACAAAATATTTGGGGTATTGATTTGAAAATAGAAACAACGATTTTAACCAACTCAAACCACTTATGACAATAAAATGGCAAAGTCCCCAAATTCAAGTATTGCAATTATATGCAATTTTTATTGTGTTAATTTCACATCTATTCATCCACTTTGACCTATTTAATGCATAATGTACCTACTTTACTTACCTCATTTAATTAAGTCCCAAGGCAATAGATTTAACAATTTGATCTACCTATTTAAGTGGTGCAATAATCAATATGGTTTGTATTTAGGGTTTTGAAAACAACAAATAATTATCAGTTTTGGTGCCTTCTTATAATAATCAAAATCAACCCTAGATTGGATTTGGGGTCAAATTTTCATTTTAATATATATGAAGCAAGACACATTCATTTCTTTTGAAAGGCAGTGGAGGAAGTCTCATTATACATTAGGTTACAAAAAAGTTTTGTTACATTCATTTTTTGAAAATATATCCTTAACTTAAAAATC
>Ga0209611_10006195_pt1 | contig 19720 bp, 17 predicted proteins | sample S1TSphgellanicum_3_FD_187693 | JGI IMG/M metagenome (GOLD analysis project Ga0209611, IMG submission 187693) | Host-associated microbial communities from peat moss isolated from Minnesota, USA - S1T2_Fc - Sphagnum magellanicum MG (SPAdes) (version 2) | ecosystem: Host-associated > Plants > Peat... | reverse complement strand
AGGTTGAAGGGAAGATGCACACTTTTGTGGCAGATGACAGGACCCACTTGCAGGTAGAACAGATATATGCTGAGCTAGAAACATTGAGTGTGCAGATGAAAGAGGCAGGTTATGTGCCAGACACTCGTTTTGTTGTGCATGACTTGGATGAACAGCAGAAGGAACGAGCTGTTTGCTACCACAGTGAAAAGCTGGCCATTGCATATGGTATCATCAGTACAGCTCCAGGGTCACAGATCCGCATCTTCAAGAACCTTCGCATATGCTCTGACTGCCACACAGCCACCAAGTTCATTTCAAAGATTACTGGCCGAGAAATTGTAGCAAGAGATGGGAATCGCTTTCATCACTTCAACAATGGAGAGTGTTCTTGTGGTGGGTATTGGTGATGACTGATTGAAGTGTAGATCAGAGGAACTCTCTTCCCTTAGGAGCAAGAAATTGTTCATTTTTTTTCAGTCACAATACTCTGGCCAGTTTACATGCCATTATATCAAGCATGTGTTGATGGAGCAGTGTGGCCAATTTCTCCTATCTATAGTATTGCTGCAGCTAAATGCTGTGATGTGACATAGCAACCTGGAATGTTAAGCACTCTAAACACCAACTTCAGTCCTTGAAAAGGATTGCATCCACGTTTAGAGGTTCCAGTGATTCTGTTAGGAATGTGCCCAACCCAAATGGTGTCGGGACTACTGTGCAAGCCAGCTGAACTTTTGCTCATTGCATTAGTGAGGAATGGCAGCTACTGTTGAGAAATTCTTATGATTCTCTAGTTTTTGTTGGGGGTGAAGAGAGAACAAATATGAGAGAAAATGTCTTTCTGTTGAAAGAAATCATCAGGTCACTGTCAATGGAAGCAACAGACTACAGACTTTTGGTTCATGAAGATGGAGCGTTTGGTGTTTCAAGCATTGCAGAAGAAAGTAGATGTTCAAAGCATGTACTTGTGATGGATGCAAGAACTCTGGGGCCAAGAGGTAGTCATTTCTTGGACATGTTGTCAAGGTCATCATCATGTCCATCGCCTCATGAAACATTTGTGGCAATTTTGAGTTTGTCTACTTTTATGGCAATTTTATGTAAGAACGAGGTTGTTTTTTCTAACAGTCAACTGGGTGCTGCACAGGGGAAGGGCAGGTCCATAGGGACTGGGGTGTCATGTTGTTCTCTGGCACAGGAACTAAGGCAGTAACTCAAGTTCTCATGCTATAGAACAACACGGCACTGGATGGGACTTGCCCTTTGCCCAACATAAGAAACAGATATCAATTGAACCTGCCAACCTGATGGCAGGTTACAAATCTCTTAGGTGCCTTGGTAGCTAGGGATGAAGATTATGCTCTGTAAGGGAAAATTTAGTTCAGGGTTTGTGTGAGTTGGAACTTGTGCGCTCTGACATTCTCTTCGGTGTAACACAAATGGGCAAAGTATTGGAGAAAAGTCTATCTTTAGACCAACCTCTTGAGGAGGTACTGGAATTTCTGGAAGGGTCTGAAGTTGAACCATGTCACCTGGATTATGAGAACAATGAAGTGCCAAACCAGCAGGAGAATCTTACGAAATGTGTAAAGATATGAGAGCCTAATATGAACTTTACAAAGCAATCTGTAAGCCAGTGTGCGATATTACACTATATAATTGTTCCTGCAAATATTCCAAGCAAAATTCCATACTTTTGACCTTAAACAAGATAAGCGTCTTAAATGTGGCCAGTGGTACCAGAATCAAGGTTTTCTTTCCAATTGTGTGATATCAAAATTTTGGCAAATTTTTTTCAAAAAACTAGTTGAATTTACACTATGAAAACAAAAAAATTCTCTTTTTTGGGTTAAGAAAACAACAAAATTTTCCATGAAACAAATAGAAGAACTCTGACCACAATATCACCACATCAACATTCAAACATAGTGTGTGTGTAATATGCCTTTCTATGATATGTCATCCCATGTCATTTTTTACAATTTAAAAGAGTTGCCCTAGAATTCATAATAACCTACACTCTTGAGGTGATACAAAGACATAACTTACAAATGCTAAGGTTCAAGAGCAATGCCATAACCCTCTTATCCTTGGATGAAAAGTCTTGTAATTAGCTTGTAGATGGGAATATTCAAGGTCGGCCATCCTATAGCCGTACTACAACAATGTGAATTAGATCACTGAGACTAATTGAGTATGGATTATTGACAAATGAAAAAATTAACACTTGCAAAGGTGTGTGGATCATGTATTACTAACTGATTACAATAGTAGCCTAATACATTCTCTGTCCTAGATTCCAAAGTGTCTCTTAATCATTCTACCAAATCAACTCATGTGAATGGATCTGAAGTGCAAATACTATCTATCTCATCTAGCATGTATGAGCATCCACTTGTTGGTCACTAAACACGATAATGAAAAAACAACGTGGAGATAAATACTTAAACAATTTGTTGAAGTTGGAAGTACAAAACAAGTTAGATCCTAAATCAATGGAGAAAACACAACTAGGGATGGGTGAAAGTCATTTCTTGACGGACAAAGTTACTTTTCATAGCTACTCTCTAATGGTTTGCATGGAGATTGAAGTAAAGGATTTCCTTAGCCCACATGCAAGTCATGTCATTGCTTCTTTTCCAACTTACCTAGGCACTTAAATAAATTTTCTGAAGTTGGCATGACCTAGCACCATCATGGTGCAGGGCTCTGAAAGGATCCCCTTGCATGCTAGTGGTGGGGTTTGAATGGCTAGGGATATCATCTGTGTGTCTCATAAAAATGTGCAGGTTTCAATCTACAACACCAAAACATCATCAATTCTTAATATGAAAATTTCCTATTCTACCATCTTTGAGCATTTTTAGCAAATTCTTCTTCATGAGTACTGATGGGGAGTTGGAATAATACTATTCCACAAAAAAACAAACATGACAACCTACAATATCATAAGAATTGAAACAATGATGAAGGTGAATTCCAATTATTCTAGATGTTCCACCTCTACCAATACTATTTGGACTAGTTCCCACAAAAGCTTAAGCCAAGTCCTATCAAATTGTTCCTCCATTTGGCTTCTTGCCAATTCACATCCTTGCAAGTTAATAGTGATCAAAGTTAGGCCACCGAAATTGTTTTGGAGGCCATCTTTAACCTCTTTGTAACACAACAACTCTACCATGCTTATCTAACTTGTTCTTCCATTGAAATTGTGCTCAAATGATTGTGTCCCTTCTTAGAATCTGCACTGAAACAAAACATCTCAATAACATCCTTACCTCTAGTCCTTTTGTTGTCCTCAAGTAATTACAGAGATTGATGCATAGGTTATTTAACACATGTTGGTTCCAATGATATCAATATTGGACGGTTATTTCTCACCTTTGAAGGAATTGAGTATGCATAGAAATTGATTCTAAAGGAGGGAGCTTGATAGGGCTAACCCATTGAACCACTCCATTTGTGCTGCCTCCATGTGTGCATTTTGTAAATCTTACATCAATTCCTCCATCTATAGAGAACAATAAGTAATTGAATTCATCCCACAACAATATGCATGATGAAGCATCAAAAAAGCTTGGGGAGAAGGATGAAATTACCTACAATTTCATTGAACCAAATACTTTACTTACAACCCATAAAATTTCATGAACATCAGAATATTCATCACAATATCCACATGAAACTGTGTATTGTAATCAATGCAAGAAAAAGGTACCTATATGTAAAACTTGAGCCGAAACATGAACATGGCTCCTAATCACACAAATGACTAGCAACCAATGTTGTAATGCAAAGAAATAGGCTTGTTATGTTTGGATTGCATGAAAAAGTGCCTCATGGTGTGTAGTAATCAATTGTGCAACCTCTTGATCAACCTCCCAACAATGTGCTTGAGTTGGTTCAAGCATTATAATTAAAGGTACCCCGGTAATTATTATTGCAAAGGTAAAAAACAAGGCTTAAACAGGGCTAGGTAGTTGTTTAATGGCCTAGACTTCTAACAAAAATCTTGATCTAAGGGCATGAAGGATTCGTCTATCTTGATCAAACCATTGAATTGACTCTTGTGCAACTTCAATAACTAGGGCTTACACTTCACATACCCTTCATGCTTTCTCTATTATTGAGGTCCTGTTCACAACCTTGATTATTGTCGCATTCTCCCTTTTGGCAACTATTGATTAGCTCTAATTTGTTCGAACAAATGCCAAAGTAGCTTTCTCGTGCTTGTCCTACACATTTTTCAAGGTCTACAATAAACTTTAAACAAGTCAACATACAAAATAAAACAATGAAATTATATCTTCATCACCTACTACAGTTACTTTACTTTTGTTGTGTGCAAAATATTCCCCTCCTTCTTTGGTAGTTTTCTGAAAGTAATGAGAAGTCAAACAATTGAAGGCATGCTTGGAAGAAGGCATGGACACTAACAATAACACTAGTGGATTCCCTAGCCTTCAGATATGGAGCCAAAAGTTGGTGTCCATTTCTAATGCAAATGTCCAAAACATGCAGCTGGTTATCCCCATTTCCCACCCCTACATGGATTTCTAAGTGTGTATTGAGATCTTAAGAATTACAGGAAGGTGCAAACAAGTAAGAAAATTTGCAAAATGGGTTGTGTTTGTTTCAGAATTTATCAAGGATGAGAAGCTGTGACATCTGGGTGGGCGGGAAATTGCAAGCAGTAAAGCAAGTGGCAAGTTATTTGATGGAGCTTGAGCTTACATACTACAATTTCACAGGAACTTGAATATTCTTTCTATGAGGAGGTAAACATTGTCAAAGGTTTCATGTGCAATTTTCTTTCGATGATATTAGATGCTTAGTTCAAGTGAGTACATACATGATTCCTTGGTTTTAGTTCAAGCCAAAGGTCAAGCTTAGTGGTAGCTTATGCACAAACAATTGATGCATGAAGTACTTATACTATAGCAATTTGCTACATCAGCTCCTTACATTCCAAGTTCATATCCATCTACGAATTCTTTTACAACTTCCAATCCAACAACTTATGGTCAAGGTTTTAGTTTTAGCTCTTTTAATAGTCAAGCATTTTCATGCTATGGAGACTCTTTAACTTATGGACATCACTAGCAGCAATAACATGTTGCACCTTACTTATATAAATATACTTATAATTTGGATACATTTTGTTTATAACATGTAATGATAAAGGGCATTGATATACATAAAGGGCACACAAAATGGCATAAGGAAAAAACTTTATTGTTCCCTAGGTCAAAAAAACACCTAGGGCATTTACATTTTTCCTTTCAATGTTTGTTTAAGAAAAAAATTCTAATAGGGAAAATTTATAACTTTTCCAAATAACACACACAAAAGGCATTGGGAAAAACATTATTTTCCCCTAGGTGAAAAATACACAAGGGATATTTACATTTCGCCTTTGGTGGTTTGTTGTAAGAAATATTTATAACATGGATAATTCATAGCTCTCCCACAATGCACACACATGAGGCATAGGGGAAAACTTTATTTTCCCCTAGGTGAAAAAGAAACAAGAGGTATTGACATTTTCCCTTTGAAATTTGTTCTAAGAAGTATTTTTAATAAGGATAATTCAAAGATCTCCCACATTGCACATAGGGAGTTGTAGGAAGAATTCTTGTTTTATTTTGTGTTGTATAAAAAATTGAAAAAATCAATGAAGCAAAATAATACAAAATTGGCATGAACTAAATGTAAGGGAAAACTGTATGAAATTGGCAAGAAATAAAAATGAGGGAAAACAATGCAAAATTAACATGGATGCAATGTACAAACCAAATATCATGTAAATGCATGAAATTGTTCATCTACTAATGGTACACAACTTTCGTGCAATTTTAGCCTTCCACCACCATGGCACGGAAATTACATGTTTTTAGTCATGCATAGTAATTGTGTGTTAGGTGTATTTTTTTCAAAAACATTAGTCTCGTGCATCATTAATATTGACATGTTGAATGTAGTAATAGTGTTGCAATAACATTTTCAATGCAATGGATGCAACATATCAACATTGTGAGACGATAATTGTGCATCTTCTATTGGCAAATCATGGCATAGGAACTTTGTGATGAATACTAAAATTGCATTTCTTTAACTACAACCATATATCTCTTATAGTGATGTTGGATGTCAATGTGTTTTGTTTTGTTGTGATGAATAAGATTCTTCATTGGTACTTGGTTATCAATGTGTATCACAATAGATTCATTTTGAGTGAATCCTAGTTTTCAATAAATTTCATAACCACATTGTTTTTTTAGTGGCTTTACTAATTGCCATATACTTAGTTTTAGTTGTAGATAATGCCATTATAGGTTGTTGTCTATTGTTCCAAACTACTATTGCATTGTCCAAAAAAAAGACGACATATCCAATAGTCAATTTTCTTTCATCCAAATTTTCACCCTAGTTTGAATCATAGTAAGTTGTAAATGTCATTTCATCATCCTTTCCCATTCTTTTAAATTGAAGCTAATAGTCATGCATACCTTGCAAATATTTCATGATCCATTTTATAGCTCTCAAGTGCACATACCTTGGATCCCACACAAATTGGTTTAAAATTCCTATTGTAATCACAATCTTTAACCTAGTAGTAATCATAACACACATGATACACCCGACAATTGCCTTGTATGGTACCTTTTCCATTTTAACAATTAAAAAAATAAATTTGGAGCTTATTCCTTGCTAAGTTGGACATGGATGTCAAGATGCATCTTCAATGATTTTTACTTTTCAATTAGGAACCATTGGAATATTTTTAAACTTATGCATTTAACTTGACCAAAGCAAGTCATCTTCTTCATTTGATCTTTAATCACTTGAATGCCCAAGGAAAAATCAAGTAATTACATTTAAAATTATAATTTCATTTATATTCTTACTAAAATTTAATAATCATTTACATAGAGCACAAAGTAAACAATTGGTTGTTTTTATTCCACCTACACATAGATGTTGATGTTTGATTTACAGTATCTGAAGTCATTTTGTTATATAATACCATCAATCCTCTCATTCCATACTCATGATGCTTGCTTGAACCCATATATGATTTTCTATAATTTGCAAACAAGTTATTTACAATTAGGTTTTTCATATATTTATAGTTGGACGATGTAGACATTCTCCAGGGAGTATTGTTGTTTTTACATTGATTTAAGGAATTTCAAAATCCATCATAACATTTATCCCAAGCACCATTTAAATTGAAATATACCTTGCAATTGGTGCAAAGGTTTATTTGTTTGTTTGTTTAATCAATATAATTCCTACTTGTAGCAAAATGAGCTTGTTATGTTAAAACAAAAGTGGTGCTTTACAATTTATAGAATTAGCTTTTCATAATCTTTTGCACAACCTCCTCCTTCTAACTATTTCTTATTCCACATGTATCATCACTAAATTCAACATTGTACCCTTGGGATGTTGCCTTACTCATAGGAAAAATATTTTTTGTTAAACTAATAACATAAATGACATAACTTAATGTTGCAAAGCACATTCATAATTGCAAAGGAATTACAACAAAAATCAACAATATTTAGTACTAATGGATGTATGGATGAAAAAAATGTCAATATGATGTTACAATAGTAATTGCAAACTAGTAGCATTAGAGTTGTATAGTAGTTGTTCCTACATAGTTGCAACGAAGGTGCATGGCTTACATATGTATATGGTTCCACATATAGTGAATTGCGTCTACTGCAATTTGTCCAATCACATTGATGCCATAGAAATATGTTAAGTTGCAATGAAGTTGCAAATGATCATTGCAACTCAAAAACCTAATCACCTTATTTCTCATAGTGTTAGGTGGCTACTAAGTTCCAATTTGGAAAGCCTCCAACACAGGGACAATTAACATTATTTCGAAAAACAACTTTATAAACAACTTGACCACATGAACCTTGTTGCAAAAGGGTGTTTCTATTGTAATTTAAAAAAAAAAAAAAAAAAAAAAAAAAAAAAAAAAAAAAAAAAAAAAAAAACATGTAAGCATTGCAAACCATCCTTAATTAGATGGGGCATTAACAATGTGGGCCTTGTAATGCCAAACATGACATATAGTAATTAACATTAGGCTAATCAAAGAACTTATTGAAATGTGGAACATTGTTATTCCTATAGTTTTTTCCAATAGTTAGATCAACAAATTCAAAAGTTGACATGGATTCAAAACATTTTCATAGGGAGAATGACTCTACTAATTGTGGCATTTTTATGGCTATTATACCCAATATCCCATCCAAGATGTCTATAATATGGATGAAACAAATATTTTTTATTGTATGGCTCCATATATAATCATCACATAAAAATATATTTAATGATCAAATAAAGATAAAACATGGATAATAATTGCATTTTTGGCCAATGTTGATGGATCCCATCAACTAGAACCTCTTTGCATTGGCCATGTTCAAAAGTCACATTATTCAACAAAAAGTCCAATGATGATTTCAACTTCTTATACCAATGGAATAAGAAAGCATGTGTGGCCCCCATTATTAAATTCATATTGATTTTTCCTTTGTCCTTTGTGTTGAATTATCTCCCATATACATTTTTACTGGTGATGTTTCTTCAAATGAATAGTATTAATACATTCTATGAGAAGAGTGCATGGAGGCATTGGAATTCACATACCATGCTCCATTGTAAACATCAACAAAGTTGTAATAACAAAAGCCCAATTATGGTAAATCACAATATTTCCATGTTCATTTTTCTTTGCATCAAGTTTCTTATCAAGTTTTATACATTTTGCATCCTTTTTTATGTTTGTACAATCTTTAGCCCAACAACCTTTCTTCTTGCAATAATTACAAATGTTGTGCAATTTGTTTTTAGCACTCTTTTAAAACCTACATGCTTTTGATTTGTGTGAACAAGCATTATGCCATTTTAACTATGACTATCACCTCTTTCTCTTCTCATAAGTTCTTTGTTTAGTAGTCTAATTGTAACTATTTTCCATGTTACTTTTGTAGACTTGTAGGACTTTAACAATGTGATAAGTAGTTAATAACTATTAAGCAAGCTTGTGAGAAGCACCATCACCTTAACTTTAGCAAGTACAACATTTGCAATGGCATCAAGTTCTTCTGCCATATTGTTCAACTTGTTCACATGTTGTAAAGTTTCATTAATACTCATATGGTTGGAATAAAATCTTCTTGTTAAAAATAGTCAATTTTGTCAACACCTTGTCAAAACGTCACTTTGCAAGAGCCCATGCCTTTAGTAGTAGTCTTTTGATGAATAATCATCAATTGACTATCAAACAAACTTTGAGTAATCTAATTCAAAACGTGGTTCTTGCATTACACTTGTTGGTTACTAAACAAACACATAATGAAGAAACAATGTAAAGATAAATACTAAAACAATTTGCTCAAATAATAAAGATTAAACAAGTTAGATCCTTAATTAATGGAAAGCATAGTCAAAGGTGACTGAAAATCAACCCAGGAGTTGGGTTAAAATTATCTACTCACTAATTTAAACATCTACAAACCAATTTTTTTAGGAATCCAGTAATATCCAAGAATAATTAAAGGTTGATTGCATTTGAGTTATTATGATGCGTTCCCAAGTCACGGGGTGAAACCCACTTGAGGGTTTCACAAAGTCAAATTGCGGAAATTGTGACTTAGCAGCTCGCTCTCGGCTTTCAACTCTAAAAATGGGTAGAGGGTCGAGTTGGGAGCCCAAGGATTAGACTAGGAAGAGGGACTAGTTTAGCTCGTGTGAATCTGCATCCAAAAACCAACCACAAGAGGTTAGTTTAGCATTCGGGACACCCTTGGGTGTTGGGATTTGCCACGGGCACTTGGACACACAAGACTCACCACGGCCCAGACTTGGGAGTAAGCCACCACCTTACTCCCTATAGTATTCTCTGCAGCTCGCCGCCGAGGCTACATCCAAATGACACATTTTGTTGGGACTCCCGAAATGGAGTCCTAAAACTATCCCGGCTGAACTCCCAAAACTTTGAACGGCCATAATTCCCAACTGTGGAGTCTGATTGCAACGAGGTTTAAACCAAAGTTGTAGCCCTCGTCGAGATCTTTTCAACGCCGTGTCGCACTCTCAATTCGGACGTTGAGAAGAGGTCGATTCCCGACTTTTAGTGGTCGGGAGTCAAACTGCCAGTTTGACTCCCGGTCCTTCTTTTGCCCATAACTTGGGCTGCAGATGTCCGAATGGCCAATGCGAGGCCATTTTCGATATCTACGTTTCAAGACCTTTCCAATGACATCAAGAACATCTCAATGCGAGGTGTTTTGGGCCTTGCTGTCGAGCTCTGAACATTCAGGAGTCCCGGAGGACTCCAAATCTCCAACTTTTCCAAGTGTTGGGCTTCACCCCCACACTTGGCCAAAGTGGGGTTGCAACATATTATTTGAACAATAGATGAACAAAAAAAAGTGTAACCCTCATTTGAATGGGTGAAAATTCATAACCTACATCTATTTAAATGAAATACATTATAAATAAAAGGAGAGGTTATGGATTATGAGTGATAAAAGGAGGACCAATCAAAAGCTTGAGAACCTTTGAATTGTAGGTTATCTAATGTGGAAAATTTGTTCATGTCAAGCTTTTGTGGGAAGATTGTAGGGTTGGGAGGTTCCTTTTTTTGACTTTGGGATTAATGGGTAAAACAAATGGCATGTGTATACATTTGATTGATAACTTTCAAAAATCAAATAATCAGATTTAATCAATAATCAATGGTTTTCAAAAATCATAGAACTAGTTTTTGACTTTAATTGGGGTTCTAAAAAAAAGAAAAACTAGGTCAAAGAGCCTGCCTTATATCCTTTATTCTTTGCTAATTATTTCATGAATCTTGTTGGTTCTTTGAAATTTCAAAAGCCCATCATCAAATATTTTTTCAACATGCAATATTTCAAAATTTTGGAACCAAAAGTTTTTTTTTATTATGAAAATTTCCAAAAACTTGAAAGCAAAGGTGCTTTGAATCTTTCTTTAAAAAAATAAAATTGAATTTGAATGTTGGTAACAAAATCAAAGAATTGCACAATAGTTGCTTGAGGCACAACTAGGAGGTCATTCTAAGGGTTGTTGTGGAAGCAAGCACACGATGGACAATCAAAAAACAAGTACAAAACACTCCTAACACTTTGGATGCTTTAAGGCATGCAAGCTTTCAATGTGAGCAAATGTCAAACTTGTTGAAAAGAAAATTATCGACTTTGAAGCTTGGTAAGATGATTCTTCAATCAAGCGACTTAAAAAAAAAATTGTCATAGAAGAATACTTTGCTCATTAGGACGATTGAAATTTTCTTGCTTATCAATACGAACATTGAAATTTTTAAATCACTTTTACTTAGGGTTGAAAAATGATGAACAATTTATGTGGTTCTTGTGTCTATGCTTTGCATTGAAGGGGATTGAAAAAGGGTTTACTTAGAAGGAAGAGCTCAAGGCATTTTTTGCAGAGTTGCATAAAATGGATAAATGTTGATAAAAATAAATAACCAAATCAAGATAATGTGTTATGTAACACATTATGTAACATTAACAAAATAAAATAACATTGCATCACTAAAAATAAAATCATTAGTACAAACCTTTGTTGACATCGTAACATAACATTCATTAAGTGTTAGATTTTGGGTTTAAGGTTTAAGATTTTCAGGGATAAGTGTTAGATTTGTAATGCCATGGACAAACATGCTATGTTATGAGAAAAGCAACCAAAACCTAACAAACAAATCAATAAGCAACACAAAAAAAAACCAACAAGCAAAATGAAGAGAAAATTGACACTTTAAAAAAAAAACGACAACTTAATAAACAAAACAAAACAAAACATAATGAAAAGTTGAACAATTGCACAAATCAATAACCAACCCATAGATTTTTGCTAGATGCAAAAGCAAAAACTAACAAGCCAAGCAACAAATAACAAACAACAAAAAAACAAATAAATAACTAACAAAACAAATTAAAGTGTAAATAATCAATTAGTGTAATTATTTAATTTGAATAATCAATTAAAAGGTGCACCCATCAAGAGGAAATCCTTTTTTTAAAATGCAAATATATGCTTTTTATTACAAGCATTGGATCCTATATAAATTTACTAGCCCAAAGCTCCTAGGTCAACCTGCCACGTCATCAGTCCAGTCAAGACATTCCTGCCTACAGCAGCCCCAATCTCTGCCACATTAGCAGTCCAGCTCGTTCCTCCATCAGCCCCCAATCGCTGCCACGTCGTCCGTCAGTCAAGGTGGTTCCTACTTACGTCCTCGCCAATCGCTACCACGTCATCCTCAGTCCAGTCGTTCCCTAATAAGAACACGTGGCGAGAATGCCACAAGTCTTTTCCGTGACGTGGCGCATTATTTCCTCCACGTGTCAAGCGGGAGCTTGCTCCAACCCCGACACGTAAGCCAAAGGAAAGAACCTCTCGACAAAGGAACCAGCACTTGTTCCTCCTTTCCCTCTTCTCGTTCTTCTTCACATTTTCTTCGATCCGAGCGCAATTTCGTGATCGATCATCGCATCGACAAAGATTTCTGCAAATTTTTTTAACGAAATCTTGGTGGAGTTGTTTTTGGTGGTAATCAGCCAGCAAATTTTCGTCGACTTTCGGTCAGTTTTTTTCTGTTTGTTTGTTAGAGGTCCGGTGTCGTAGTGTTAGGAGGGGGAGAATGGCGATGATCGACGTCAAGAGAGCGTTGGTTTTGCTGCTGCTGCTGCCAGGATTGGTGGCCGTCGCTGTCGCTGACGGCGATAAGGCTGAGGAGGTGAGCAGTGCCGCGAAGAGTAAAGCTGCGGAGCAGGCGCAAGGGACTGCGGCGTCGTGGATTGACTGGGCCAAGCAGAAGCTGCATGTGGTGACTGATACTACATCCAAGTAAGACTGGATATGCTCTTGCATGTTCTTGTGTGTTCTCGTGCGTTTTTGTGCGTTTTCCTGTGTTTTTGTGCGTTTTTGTTTGCTTTCTTTCTTTCTATTTGGCAATCATAGGAACATACATATATTGGCTTGAGAACTGGAATGACTTGTTGAATACTGGAGAGTCTGGACGAGTGTTGCATGAAAGAAAGAATGGCGGAATGATGACGGACATCAGAACTCGGTCTTGTAACTCGGTGCGGAAGTGGTGATGATGATCCAGTCTTTGCCGTCAATCTTCTCCACTTTTCACATCCTGTGGATTAACATGTCGGGGTGGGGGGGATATGTTCTTGTATCGAGTCCAAGCTCCATGGATTTTTTACGATCTTCAAGACTGAAAAACAAATCCTTAAGATTTGCATATAACATTGTGTCAAAGTCCAACAAGAAGCTCCATGGATTTTTTCATGATCTTCGAGACTCAAAAAATCCTCAAGATTTGCAATTACTTGTAGCACAAGTACTTTCAGCTTTTCATATGTGCAACATCATGCAACATAATCTTGGCCTGTTTCTGTCATGAGAAATGGTGGAACATTGTGAAGTGACTGACCCTTACGTGCTGAGTGCTTTCAAAGCATTATGAATGGTTAAAAGGCAACAGGTCTACTGTTCCTTTTGTGAGCAGTAGATCTGGAATTTGTTTAGACAATTTTGTGTGCATATGAGTCTTTTTGTTGATTGCAATTCTTGCACTTCTTTTTTGTGTTTTGTATATTCCTACTCTTTCTGCAATTTTCATGTGCTTGTGTATCATGTAGACATAGGGAGGATGATTGGATGTTCAATCGCCTTTTTTGAAATGCTGAGTGAAATGTAAGCATGTGATAGATGGAACTGCAGTCACTCAGGCCCATATGACAAGACTTCTTTTGTTGGTTGAATGTATCAATGGGCATCTGAGACAAATTTTTTTTTGCAGAAAGTCAAATGAAAACATTAAGGGTGCAAAGGGAGCTGCAAATCAGGCAGGCAACACCGCCTCAGGTATAATGTCTCTCATCTGACAGTGTTGACTTGGAAACCTTCAAGTCAAAACTAAATGATAGATCTTGCTTGACTGGCAGCCAAGTTCACAGATTGTGGGGGCTTAGGTTTTTGTGATTAGAAGTGTTTTGATTGTTTTTCAACTGAAGAGCGATCACTGGACCAGAGGATGGTGAAGAGATATCCTGTGTTTGTCCTTGATTTGGGGTTGCCCCTCTTGGGATGTCAAGATACATAAAAATTGGGCAGATTTCTGCAGATTTGTATTTTTACAAGTACCTCAGAAAGCACAATCTTCCTCCTAGCCTTCCAGGTATCTTACAGATCTTTATGGTACTGATAGGTTGGTCATAAGGTGCTGCTGACAAGATGGCAGATAAAAGTTGTCAGGTTTCTATGTTAGAGAAGGACAGGTCTGGAATCATGATTTTATTGTTTGAGGGCATGGGAATGAAGGAGCAATGGGGCCAGGCCCTCAAACAAAGAAACCCTGATGGACCTGCCCTTCCCAATGAAAAAACCTGACAGTTTTCATCTGCCAGATTGTCAGCACTGTTAGATTTGTTAAGAGAGCTGGGAGGCTAGGAGAAGGTTTTGCTTCATGTGATACCTCAAGTACATGGGTAAAATCGGGTTGGGGTTTTACATTCCTCATGTTGCAGTCTATTGGCAGTGGCTTCATTCTTGCTATCAAAGCTAGCATAAGCAAAGTCACTCTCAAGGTAGACAGTCTAGACAGCTGCATGTTTGCAAGGTTTCTATATGAGTGTTGTAGCTTCAGCACAAGTTTTGACATTTGAAGGTCTGTGGTGGCCTTGTCCTAGTTGCAAAAAAATTCACAAATGCTGCTTATTTTACATAAACATGGATTCTTTTCTGGTTCACAGGAATAACTGACATTGGAAGGGCAAAAGTTGCTGAAGTTTCAGCCAAGTTACAAGAAGGATATGAGTATGCCAAGAGTACAGGCAATGAGGCTGCTGCTAAAGCTTATGTGACGGCTAAAGCAGCCATTGATAAGGCTTATGAAGCAGCAGGTGTAGCTAGCAAGAAGACCGCGCAGTCAACTGACGCAGCCAGAGGGAAGTCACAGGTGGCATTTGAGTCAATGAAGCAGAAGCTGGAGGAGCAGTATGAAGCAGCCAAGGAAGTAGTGAATGAGCAACTGAAGGCAGCATCCAAGCTGGCCAGTGATGTTGGTGAGCATGCGAAGCATATGGCTGGCAGTGGCGATGAGGAGTTGTAGATCCAGCTACTACTTTTATGTCACTGCTTTGGGTTTTTTAATCTGTAAATGTTTGCTATTTTAGCCTGTGCTATAAATGTACAGAAAAAGTTTTGTGGTATGCCTAAAGCCTGAAAACTCTTAGAATGTTACAATTTTACACCCCCATAAACAAGTAGGTACCAAAATGGTTAATCCCAGATTGTTTGGCTGCTTTTCTTTCCCTCATGTCAAAAGGTGTTGAATCTAAACACCTTTCATGAGTTCACAAATTCGAAGCATCCCTAACCCACCTTATTTAAGAGTTGAAAATCACACGGTTGGTTTTGTGACAACAATGAAGATATTTTTTTAATAAATAATCTTAATCATTTTTCCTTTTCACATTTGAGTGCGTGAACCCAGCTGCAAATATCAAGAATAAATGCACACCATATTAGCGGGGAAGCAATGTAGGAAGATTGGCAATGGAATAAATCCAAACACCAAGTGTCGCGGCTGCATGTTGCAGCTGTTGTGGAGAAAGCTTGTCAATTGTGTCTGCCTCTGTGTGATGGTACCTGTCACACCCAAAACCAATACAAACTTGTAAATATTTCTTACATTGTAGCTTCCGACAACATTGAACCTAGTACCACTAGTAGAAACTCCACCAAGTGTGGAAAACATGGGAAAATCTGTTGGTATACACTAAATCTTAACATGAATCTCCTATGCAAATATGGTATTTCAGAACCAGTGTCGACAAAAGTTAAGAGATTTTACTACTTGGTACACAAATATGTTAGCAATGAATTTGACAAGTCAAGCACCCAATTTCACCATGGTATCTTGTTCAAGCTACTTGGTGGCCTTGCCTTCACAATATATTTTGATTCAAGAAGAGACTGAGATCTTACCAGAAATACCCATCCCGAGGAAACTCATCTTCAGTAAGCAGGGGGTATGGTGGTTGGCTATAGGGAGCACAGGGATTGTTGGACTCGGTTCCAACTCTTGGGTCAAGAACGTTCAGGTTTCCACAAGGCACGCCTGTGACACACATGTAAGAAATATCTTCTCCTATACCATCCCCTGAGACATTGCCAGATCCAATCCCTCCCAGTAGTTGATGACCGATGTACTTGAGAGTACTCTGTGCCTTGGTTGAACCAAGAAATGAGATACCATCAGGAGTAAAGGTGCCCACGTCTGATTCTAAGGCAATGCTGGTTTTGCTCAGGGTGTCACTATAGTCATGAGCATACTGTTGTCCACCTCTCGCACCATTCTCTTCATTGACATACAGGATTGCTCGAACAGTCCTATCTGGGTGTAGACCTGCAATGCGGTTTCCTTACAATTAGAATAATTCCAATGAAGAGAGAATTGTGTACAAGGGAAACCTAAGCACCCATGACTCACTATCCCAAGAATTTGAAGCAGATATTATGAATTGGAACTGACATGTGACTAATCTCTGCAAGGGGCAGAAAAGAACATCTCATTATAGAGAAATGCAATTCTCTAGTGTTACCTCTGACACCACAAACAGAACTCAGAAGTGGAAGAAATGTATAAAGATAGGGAACCGCAAACAAAGAGAAGAAAGAGTGGTAAGAAGCAACCTGAACTCTTGATCAATCGCAGAGCTTCCCATGCAACGAAGGCACCTCCACCATCATCCATGGCACCATCTGCAATGTCCCAGCTATCTGTATGCCCACCCACGATCACATACTCTCTTGGAAAATGCGTACCTTCAATCTCTAAGATCAAGTTCCTGGATTGTGCATCAGGTAATGTATGAGCCTCCATGTACAGCTCAATTTCAACTTCTTGTCCCCGAGCTTGCATGCGTGCAAACATCTTGGCATCCTCAAGTGTGATGGCCATGGCAGGGATGGTTGTGGGTTCTGAACTGCCAGTGTGTGGAGTCTGCAGCCCAAAAGGAGAGATTGACCTAACAAGAGCAGCTACTGCACCATATTGTTGAGCTTTGGACGCTCCATTAACCCGATAAACTACAGTCTTGCTGTAAGACACAAACTCCACATTATAGACAACAATCTTTCCTTTTACATTGTCCTTTTGTCTCTCCAGATCATCAAACGACGAGACTACCAGCACCTTGGCTTGAACTATTTGTCCATTAGTCCCGACACTGCCTCCCAGGCCCAAGACATGCATACTCTTACGGCGAGGAGAGATGAGATTTGCATACTCTCTTCCCCTCACCCATACAGGAATCATCACAGGCTGCTCTTTCACAGAAAGGCCATCTGTTTGAGCTTGCACCTTGATCCAGTCCAAGGCTGATTCCAATGCAGGCGTGCCACTAAAACGAGGTCCAAAGGTGTCAGTCATGTATGCTAATCGCTCATACACAATAGTGGTGTTGAAAGCAGCATGTATGACAGTATCTGCATCCCCTTTTGCATTGATTTTCAACTGTATCTCTCCCTCTGTTGCCATTTGTATTACTGATGTGCTTGCCTGCACCCATTGTTGAAACCAGAGCAAGAGAAAAATACCCAACAAGACCATCATCCTTGTAGTCCCCATTGAAATCAAACAAAATCTGCAGCAAACAAACCAAGGTAGCAAATTGTTCAATCATGTGGCTATTGGTCTGCAGGTAGAAATACACTCAAATCTCTTCAATGGCACATGAATCCTCCAGAAATCTTGGTCTGTTTTCTAAACCTCTAGAACAATAATTATGAATGGGCATCCATTCGGCAAGCCGCTTTTGAACCAAATAAAGGCAATCTGTAATTGAATGCAAAAAACAGAGAAAAAAACCATTTAATAACCATTGTTACCACCAACAACCATTTTACAAACATCAAAGTTTTTTTTAGGGTTGTTGGTGTTCAATTTCCACACAAACAACTGTAAAAAAAACCTCCATTTCAACACAAACAAGTAGAAGTTTCCACCTTACAAGGACTACCACCATGTCCACAACAAAAAAATCAAACTATAAGTTATATCTATCTATACTCATACTTGGGGTTACCATATACATTTGGAAAGATACAGTTTCTGAAAAAAGAAAAAAGAAAAGAAAAGAAAGGGTGAAGATTTCAATTCCACACACCAAGTGCTCATAAAATCAAAATATGATTCTCTTCATTGCGAGCAAGGGATTTCTGATCAGAACAGGAGGATGCTCAATCTTGACAAAGAGATCTTAGATGCTAAATCATCAGAGCTGTATCTAACAAATCACCCATCAGAAATATTAACCCTAAACCTGAACCAAAAGCGTTATACATTATTCACATACCTGATAGTCAAGCTTCTGTCTCCTTCAACTCATGAAGGGGAAAACCAACGCCTTTCTGCATGTCATTCTGCAAAACCCATCACCAGCTCTCGATTCCACATGCACTAACAGCGCAAAAAAGCAAATGGTGTTTTGGGGAGCTATGTCCCGCCACCCACAATTGCATCCGGTGTCTTACTCGCTCCCCAGTTGTGTGTGCTTGTGAAATGCCACATGATGCAATTCCTGGCCAAACTTGTATTGCAAGAGAACACCACAGCAGGCGTTAATATCTCTCTGGCTGGCTGGCTGGCTGGCTGTCTGTCCACAGGCACGCCAAGGTAACCCCTAAACTCCGCAATTGAATTCTCAACCTCATGACAATATCAGTCCTTGAGGTATCCGCCAGTGTTGGCCGGTTATCCACTTTTCAGACCAGCCTTTTACTTGGTATTCAATGTTTTTTCAAAGCTTCATACCAGCCTGGTAGTGGTATTAGGGGTCTAAAGAGCAACTCCCCCAATGCTTAGTATGTGACCTTGCAAACTAAAATTGGATGAAGAAAAGTCAAAACATGCCAGTTTGGCTCAACAAATGGTTTTGGCCAAGCATTTTTTGCATAGTTTGCTGAGGCTGGTAAAAGACCCGCCAGAAAAGAGTTTAACAAATATGATATGACTGCTCCCAGTTTTTGATTGGCCAATCATAACGATCGGTCCAGGTTCTTTTCTATTAGTAGTCTCCCACCTATTTGCAGTTCCAGTTTTTTTTATAAAGTAAGTAACTAAAACTTGGATGTGAGAAATATCTTTTCAGTGTCACATTTTGAGCACAGGTGGGGATGCTTTTACCAATTTGCAGTTCCTCACGCGCAAGTTTAATTATTTACTCAACTATAATACTGAAATGGGGACTGCAAATAGGTGGGAACCACTACTAGCAAACCACCTGGACCAATCATTATGATTGACTAATAAAAAACAGGGAGCACCTGTCATATCACATTTATTACACTCTTCTCTAGCAGGTGCACAGCATTACTGCGCTTTTTACCAGCCTCAGCAAATATGCAAGAGAAAAATCATTTTCCTGATCCAAACCAGCATATGTTAATTTTCTTCATTCAAGTGTAACGTGCAGGGTCACATACTGAGCACGGGTGGGGATGCTCTAAGAGAAGCTCCATTAGAAAAAGTGTAAAGAACGGCCAGAGTGAATTAGCACCCACCAATGCACCAGTTGGCCGTTCTGTCCACTGGATGGGTTGCGTTTTTTCATTGGGCGCCGGATGGGGTTCATGACAG
>Ga0209611_10006190_pt1 | contig 19732 bp, 15 predicted proteins | sample S1TSphgellanicum_3_FD_187693 | JGI IMG/M metagenome (GOLD analysis project Ga0209611, IMG submission 187693) | Host-associated microbial communities from peat moss isolated from Minnesota, USA - S1T2_Fc - Sphagnum magellanicum MG (SPAdes) (version 2) | ecosystem: Host-associated > Plants > Peat... | reverse complement strand
GGGTTTTTTAGGTTCCTATAAAATTCCCAAGGGGTTCCCCAAATTCCTAATGTGTTCCCCAATATGTTCCCAATAGCAACACATTTTTATCCCATGTGTTTCACCCAAAGTTCTCCTTTTTTCACCTATATAGGTGGGCCTAGGTAAAACTAATCCATCCTCCAATAAAAACTATTTTTCAGAGGTTTCAAATTATTTTTTGTGATATGCCAATCAAAATGGTTCATTGCAAAAACTAGAAGAAAAAATTTGGGAAGCACCTCCTATTCAATGAATTGAAACATGAATATACAACCATACTGCAATTTTCAAAAAACAAATTCCTATTAAGGTGCAATCACATTAACACCTACCATTAGTAGTCATAACCACTACTTAATTTTGTGTATTTTGAATTGTAAAAAAAAAGAAAAAAACTACAAATGAACTTGTTTTTATATAATGTTGTACATATCCAAAGAAATGGAATCAATCTAATGAATATAAAATATTTTTAAAACATTTTTAATGCTATGTATCTAGTGTTTTAAAATGGAAATTAAATAGTAAAACCACAAAAAACACAATTTGAATTTCTTAAACGGCATAGCTTTGGAAAAACATTAACATAATCCTTAACATAATAGTATTAAAAAAAATTGGATATTTTTCTAAGAATTTACATGAAATATTGAAAATATTTTTAAAATATTCTTGAAGAAAACAATGGAAAAGCATACATGTTTAAGGGTGTGGGTGTGGCTCCTATTAACGTGGTTGGACCCATTGGCTATATATAGCTTAATCATTAAAATATGAAAAAAAAAATGTTGGGAAAAAAAAAATTAAATCGCCCTTTCTCATGTCAAGGGCAATAATCATTCATTAATAAATTTAAACAATGCCAATTTTTCTCCATTTATAGCTATTAACATTGATGCTAAGAACCCTAAATGATTACATATAAAGTGCATGTCCTAGGTCTTGTAACCACCAAATTCCATATGCACACACTCCTTTGTGCCATTAACAATTTTACAGGGAACCTTGAAAAGGGAAGGTGGTAACAAGCACATCAAAGAATTAATTAAAAAGTCAAGGAAATCCAAAGGTGAAAAGGTGCAAACATAATCAAAGGAGCCAATTTTGCTAAGGTAAAAATATTTTTCCAAAGATTACATCAAATGACATTCTTATGTTGATTTATAATCATGAAGTCTATATTTTTCATATAAAATTTACCATTGTGTGTTAGACATAAATATTTTTCACTACATTTTGGTACTATGTCATGTACGTTATGTAATAATGTTTTTACCCACATAATGATGAATAACTTTTGTTAAATGCACATCCTCAAAATTTATAAATTTTAGGGCCAAAAATACATTTGAACCAAATATACTCAAATGTGCTATAAACTTGATTTTCAATTTTTCAATTTCATTTTTTATAAAAACCATCAATGTTAAGATCCTCTCCAATTTGAATGGTGCACATTTGATAAGGAAAAAATATATTTGAAACAAAAAAAAAAATCCAAACTAGAGGTTTGAGTGTGTTAAATATGTATTTAAGGACTTTTGATTTGCATCAAATTTGAAGACTTGAAACTTTGAAAATAATGGATCATATTCCAAAAAGAAATTGGAAATCCAAACTATTGTATTCTTGTTCTAATTTTTCAAAAACGCAATTTTGAGAAGTGTACAACCACTTAAGTGAGTCCTTTGCCTATGTTTTCAATGTTTTGCTAGAAGAAAACATCACTTGATGGCATCATCATTCACACCAAAAAAATCCAATCAACACCATTCAACTCTAAAATTGTGATCAATACAAGCACGCTTATTAGTTTCACAAGAGCACAACAACAAGATTACACGTTGTATTCTTGTGTTTCTAAACTTTTAAAAACCATTTGAAGGTATTGTACCTACTTCATACATTATAACCAAAGTTTACTTGAAAGTAATTAAATTTCTACAACCACTTGATTAATATTTTTTAAGCATGTGTAACAAAAGGTTCTTCCACAAGAGGTTATGTCCTAAAATAATGTTGTAGATGAAACAAAATTAACATTTAGAGCTTGTTGGCTTTACAAAGAGGGGCCAAGCAAAAACATTTTTTTTTAAAGTTATAAAATTGCACCAAATTGACCTTGAACACAAATAATTACATCCAATTTAAAGGTTTTTTTGCACCTCAAGAAAACTAAACTTATTTCCTTGATCAATTACCTCTTTCAAAAAGGGGGAAAAAAAGGAAAACAAAACCACCCCCTTACCTTTAGAAACAACCCAACCTCCTCCAAGCCACCCAAGAAACAACCCCTTGAAAAGGTCCCTTCCCTTAAAAAAAAACACCATTCCCATCCCCTTTTTCAAAGGGGTAGAAAAAGAAAAATACCCCATCTCACTCAAGAAACAACCCTTGGTAGGGGTAAGTCACCTCCTCCTTTCCCCACCCAAAAAATAGCCCTTTTGAAAAATTTAAAAAAAAGAAAAATCCCAAACCTTTCCTTTCTTCTTCAAACTCCACTTATAACTTGTAACATTATGCATTCAACCTACTTTTATTACCTACCCTTTATATCCATTCAAACCCCCATACCCAATAACAACCCCTTTGCAAAAGAGAAAAAATTAAATGCCCAACCCTCCCTTTCCCCTCTCCCTAAATATCCACCCATAACCTTATCCCACTTCCTTCACTTCACCCAACCCAACTTTAAATAAGAAAAAACCTACATCTAAACTTGTATCCTTATCCATTTAGCCTACTTTTGATTCTTTACCCCCTATATTTGCTTAGGAGTTCCCACAAAGCTTTTAAAGGACAAAACCAACAAACATAAACTACCTTACCATATATACTTTTAGTTTAAAATATTGCCACGTTGTAATCACAACATCCATTCATTCTATATATTTAAATATCCACACACACACACACACACACAAAAAAGCATGACACAATAGGTGTGAAATGTAACATATGAAACATAACAATTTCTCAAGACATGGAATCAATAATCAAATGGAAAGAACTAACATCCAAAAAGCATGTCTATCCTTTATTGACCTTTATGAAATTACAAATTTAAAAAAAAAAGTTCAACTAGTTGTGAAGATTCAAAATTGAAAAAAAAAAAAAGCTAAATAGGAAAGACAAATAGAAGATTCAAGCAACTTGTTTGGCCACTTGCAATACTTCTTTATGAAGCAAATCATAACAATTGGCTCAAAGAATAATAACATGACTTAATGAGATGTTTGCATAGAAAGGACAAATTTCATGTGCCCATTGTGTATTTTAAAGAACAAAATAGTTGGGCAATGGGTACAATTAACACATTTGTGTACCACACAATGGGAAAAAGGGTGTATACCACTTTAGGCCATCGAATTTTAGAACTTCATTCTTTTTTTTGGGTTGACTTTGTGGCAAAAATATTCCATGCATTATGATGTACACACTAGTGTTGGTTAATTATTGAGAATCCATGTAGTTATTAACCCATTTCTAGGTCCAAGTCTTAATACCCTACATTATTCATGTCAAATTTCAAAATACCTACCCAAGGAACCAACCCAAGTTTGGTATTGAGGTTTGGGAAACTTGTTAATACCCTCCCACCCTAGTATAAAGATGTCAAAATAGATCCTTGACCTAAAGGTCCTTTTTGGATAAGGGCAACATCCATGCATCCAAGTTGGTTCTTCGTTTATGATTTAAAAACTGAACCTTAAAACCTATGCCACTTCATTTGACATGTTTACACTCTACACTCCAATGTTGGACTTAATTTTCCAAGAATAATTGCCTACAACGTCTTTTTGACAACAATGGTATTTTTTTGCACCTTGATGGTGATGTTGAATAGGTGGAGTGTTGGCTTGAATTTCAATGGCAATGGTGAATTTTAGCACTTGAGATTACTTATGAACAAGAAGATTCAAGATTGTGCCTTGGTCAAATTCACTTTTGTTCAACATAAATAATATTTTCAATTCCATATCCAAAAGATACATCATTTTGAACTTTTATTCTCTTGCTCCTCCATGGTTCAAAAACATTTCTAACTTTGTGTTTTGCCCAATTTGCCATCGCTTTTGGAAGCAGTCAACTGTTGTAGTTTTGCATTCCATGTATTGTGGATGAAGCACAAGGTTTAAGGCTTGAAGGTTTTCTTGTGAAACAAGACACATTTAGTTATTCATTTGTTTTATAAAATAGTCCAACCCACTGACTCGTATTCATGTGATCTTTTGGGTGCAAATACGCTCAAAGGAGCCAAAAACCATGTTGAATATTATTGAAAACTATAATATATGTTTTTGTTTTCACATTTTAAAATTATGTTAATGATTTCAAATTGTGGTAAATGACTATTACAAGTGTTAAGGAATTCAAGTTAAAATTTATTAAATTTAATTTTGGGTTCTAGTTTTAGTAAAAGACTTTTGAATTCAAACAATAGTCGCATCAATAGTAGTTAATTTTGCAAAAGGCTAAGATAATGGATTCTTTTAAAAAAGAAAATTTTTGATGTTAAAAATATTTAGATGATAATAACCTACTACCACACTCAAAAAATGTTCACAATTTAAAATTGTGGAACTTGAATTTTTTAGAAATTCAAGTTATCTTTCCAAATCTCAAATCCTTTTGTGATAAATAGGGTGTAATGTACATGACATATATAACAAAGTTGTAGTCTATGATACAAAAACTAAGACCTAAAGTAGGTTGCATATTTTGGTATGATTCAAAATTATGATAAATTTTCAAAATGATTTATGCAACATCTACACACTTTGAAATTTTCATATTTATTCAACAATGAATAACAAAAAACATGTGATATATAGGGCAACTATATGTATTCTTAATTACAAGTTTGCAAAAGTTTTGAAATTCAAAATTTTCTTTATATAAAAATGTAAAAGGGGCTAAAAAAGGATTCACATCCTTTTATAAAGTAATCCTATTGGCTCCTTTGAATGTATTTGCACCTTTTTGCGTGTTTCTTTGTATGCAAAAATTGTGACTTGGTTGAAATTTTCCCGTAATTAAATTGTGGCTTATGGGTAGCTTGCAACTTCAACCCTATTCACATTTTTGCACTATTCTTAGTCATGTTATAATCTTGGGCCCCATATCCATTTTGTTGCAAATCCACTAACTTACATTATTACAATTCATGGTTTTTTTACTAGGTTTTTTAATCAAAAAATGACCAAAGTGACATGTGTTAAAAGAACACCTTGTCAATTTCGACAAGTTGATTTGGACCCACTAAGGTGACCAAGTAGTCAATTGGACATTCTATTTTGACTAACAAAGTAACTGTCTATATGAATAGTACATTGTGAACCATGGGACTAAGTTGAATTTATACCTAAATTAAAATAATTTTCTATATCATATTTTTAAAATTAACAAGTAGGTAATTAAGTAAGTAGGTAAGTAGATAATAAATAGGTTTAAGTAGGTAAAAAAAACACTTAAGTTAACAAGTGTTAACCTAGCCTAACCTAAGCTACTTAACTTAGCCTAATCTAATCGAACCTCACCAAACTACTTTAATTTAGCCTACCCACCCTAACCTAACTTAATTGAACCTCACCAAACTACCTTAATTTAACCTACCTATCCTAGCCCTCTAAATGTACACAAAGGTTGTAAGTTAAAGAAATTGAACCTCAAACCTACACAATGATAAACCAAATCCTTACCAATGGACTATACCATCAAAAATGTTCAAATTTTGTCAAGTTTTTTATTGCATATGTTTATGTCACATCATTAAACATAGAGGCTAAATTTAGGTAACACTTAATGGCTAAATCAAGTGGTTAAACCTTGGCTAAACCTTGTGATTAAATATAATATCTAAACATTGTGATTAAATCTATTTGATACACCTAATGGTTAAACTTCATGATTATAATTGATTACACTTGGTGGCTAAACATAATGATTAAACCTTGGTTAAACATGATGGGTAAACTTAAGTTAAACTTCCTGCCTAAATATAGTGACTAAACATAGTGACTAAATCTAATGGTTAAGCGTAATGGCTAAACATAGTGATTAAACCTAGGTTATATTTAATGGTGATATTTGTTGGCTAAACTTAGCATAAACTTAGTGGCCAAATCTTATGTTTCAATTTAAATTAAACCTAATGGCCAAATCTAATGGCTAAACGTAATGGTTACACCTAGTGCTTAAACTTAATGGTTAAACTTTGGCTAAACCTAATGGTTAAATTTAAATAGCTAAATGGGTGGGTAGGTAGGTAGTATATAAATAGGTGAGTACGTAAATAAATAAGTTGTACTAAATTGAAAAAATATAGGTAGGTAAGTAGGTACATAACTAACTAACTAACTAAATATGTGGGTGAATATGTGAAAGGTAAATACATAGGGTAACATACCATGTTGCATTTTATTAAAAATCAAAGTGACTATTTTAATTAAATGTTCCATTTGATTAAAAACACTGGCCATTTATCTTAAGATTGTATAACTTGACTAAATGTATTTAGTCAAATAAATCATTAATATACTCAAATTGATTAGTCAAAAAATACATGTATCATTCAAGCCTTCACATTTAGTCCTTCCACAAAAAACAAGAAAAATAACTCTGAAAAAAAAAAACAAACAAAAACAATTCTTGCATTTGCCATTCCATTGCACACATTATTATGCCAAGCTTTGAAACCTATCTAATAACAAACTAGAAACCAAAATCAATCAAATGAAAAGCTTGAAAATTGTTACCAAAAGCTTGGAAGTTGTCTTTACAACAAACCAAAAACCAAAATCAATCAAATGAAAAGTTTGAAATTATTGCCAAAAACTTGAAAATTGTCTCTATAACAAACTAAAATCCAAAATCAATCAAATGAAAAGCTTGAAATTATTGTCAAAAGCTTGATAGTTATCCCTACAACAACCAAAAACAGAAGAAATCGATCAAATCAAAGCTTTAAATTGTCACAAGTAAATGCATGCTATGGTGGACCAAAAAATGCATTGAAAAAGTTCAATTCTACATTGTTTTCAATGTTGTCATCACTTTTTAAATGAATTTTCTAATTACAAATTAAGTTTTTGTAAGAATTATGCGTTATACATATTTTCTAATACATTATAAAACACATTCAATGAAAACATTTGAATCAAACTCAAAAAATACATATTGAAAAGTATTTGTGAATTTTGAACTTTCAAAAAATACTCAAATGGGCACTTTCATTAATAATGACATCCTTAATATAAGAATTTTAATCTCCATTTTCATACAACTTGTGGCAAAGTACTATCAAACAAATAATTTAATAGCCCAAGATCTATGAGTCCATTTATAATTATTTAGGGACTAAATAAGGATTGTGACTAAATTTAAGACACAAGTTTTAAAGTCCCCCCTAAACTAAAAAGTGAACATATGGTTTTTCTTTTTTAATATGATATTTAATTTTACGATAATATAAATCATATATGTGAGGCCTTTTTTTTAATTTAAAGATTTTAACTTAAGAAACATCATATATTTGGAGGGTTAGGAATTTTTACACTATGACACAAAAAAAGGGATACTGTAATATGCATTTACCCTTACCAAAAATTCAAGGTTCAATTTTTGTTTCAACAACACAACTAAAAACGAATTAATCAAATGAACTCCAATTCCTATTGAAGATTTTAATGCTATTATTCTTGATTATGTTTTTTTTGTTGATTGACATTCCTATGATTGATTGCAAAACCCATTAACCCAAGTTTCTTCTTCAAGTTACTCAATGATAAAAAAACTTAATTCTACTCACACAGTAAGAAAATCAAACAATTAAACTTGAGTTACTATATACAAACCTATCCTAGTACCAAACCTTTTCAGTTTGTTTACCTTGCTTTAGTTGTAGCTCCTCATTTAAAATCCAAATCAACTTCATCATTGAGTAGATAATCCTCCATGTTGAAATTTGGAAGATTATCCCCCATTTCCTATTCTACATTGACATCTCTCTCACAATTTGATACCAAAGAACTAGAATGAAGTGATGACTGGGAATCCAATGGGGTTGATTGTTCAACACCCATTTGTTGATCATGTTCTTCCAATGGAGGCACATGTGCCACATTAAATGAGCTAGGTGACAATTCTAAACCTCCTCCAACATGGAAATTTTGCACTGCAAAAAAATAGTACATACACTCAAACAAGTGTTTAGGTCAATTGCCAAATCTTTATACATACAATTTAGATCTAAGATAATTTTATTGATTACAACTATATGTACTTGAAGCAATAGAATTTCACTTATTCCTCCTAGAATTTATACATGCAAAAAACTCACAAGTGTTCCTCAAATTCATACATGCAAACCAATTCTTGTACAAGTGGAAGATGTTAAAACCATTGGACAAAATGTTTTTGTATTTGATAACATTGAACAAGCATTGAGTATTTGTCATGTTTGTGCATATATATACTTGCTACCAGTATTTGTAAGACCTTGGAAACATCTTGCAACACATGTTTATTTGCATACACTTATAATAGTACTTGAAAGACACTAGGAAATTATAAGGCTGGGCACATCCCCTAATGTAAATAGACAACAAACATAACTTGTAAGACATTATCAATAATGGGCAAGGCACTAGAACCACTTGGCAAGGTACATAATTACTTACAAACCTAAATTGTCCCACTTAGAAGGCACTAGAACTATTGGGCCTAGTACTTGTCCCATTTATAAAATTGTTTCCCACTTGAAAGAACTCAAAACTATTGGACAATGTTATTGTTCAACTTACAAACCTATTTGTCTTACTTGGAAGACACTAGGACTATTGGTAAGATTATTTAGCATACTTGCAAGCTTACTACCCACTTCAAAGGCACTTGAATTAGTGGGCATGGTACTTGACATGCTTTCAATACCAGCTACCCCACTAAGAAGGCACTAGACCTACTAGGCAAGGTACTTGTCTTTCTTGGAGAAGTTTTGTCCCACTTGAAACACATGAAAAGTATTAGGTAAGGAACTTGTCATACTTACAAACATGTTGTTCCACTTATCCTTGTTCAAATATTAATTCCTATACTTGGAGGTCACAAAAACCATTTGCACAACATTTAATGTTCACTTTTCTACTAAGCTATAAACTTGCATTTGAAAAGGAAATGATATGGAAAAACTTACTATTTGTGGAGTCATTGGCTTGAATGTCACATTTGGCAAACTTTGTGAAATTTGGATTGGACCACTTCAACAACATTTCATTTGCTAGAATCCCATGGTTGTAAGCCAATTTGTATCCAAAGGCTTCCTACAAGTGGCACTAGCACAAATAATGGCTTTGTTTTCCATATATATAACCATGCAAAACAAGTGGCCATGTAAAACAAGTGGTAAGTGCAACCACATTATGTAACAACAATATTCTTACATGCATAATAGAACTCACAAATTAGAGAATTTGTGACAAGCACCAACTGTGGATTTCCTATAGGAGTAATAGTAGGATTTTCAATGGGAAGGGGAGTGTTAATCATTCCATTTCCATACGTCATGAGTTGGATTTGATGGACCAATCCATCAATCCATACATTACTATTGCCCAATCTATGATCCAAGGTTTGAAGCTCCAATTTTGACTCTTGAAACCTTTCAGATTTCTTTAAAAGCTTTTTGTTTCCTTCCTCCACTTTGTCAACTAGTAAGTCCAGTACATATTGTAGATTACTAGCTTTTATTTCAACCCCTTGTGGCTCATCAATTGAAGTAGAAAGAGAAAGGTTTGCATCATCAATAATGCTTTGACACAAACCTAAATTTGATGCCGAAAGTGCTTCACTTTCTTTAAGTTGAACCATTTACTTCTACGATTATAGTAGTAATTGTAGAGGCTCCATTTTCTGCCTCTCCTTTTCCAATGTCAACACCCTATCTTGGATGTTGTTAGCCAAGGCCTAGGCCTTGCGCTCAAGTTCTGCTATCTCTTTTCCCAAGCCTGCCATTGTGGGACCAAGGTCCATTTCTGCAACTTGGGCATGTGACAACAACTTTTTCATAACAACAATTTCATGGGGGAGGAAAATAGTGGTAGTGTTCCTATCCCCAAGTACAAGCTTTGAACCCTTATCATCCCATTGTTAGATTCAATCTTGAAGCTTAAATCTAGAGGCAAAGTGGCATTAGGCTTTAAGCTTATGAAACTACAATTACTACTTTTAGGCCTAAAAGTAACATGAATGGCCTTTTTCATTTATAATCGCACACAATCATAAGCATACTAAATCTAATTCACTTTGTGGCCATTGCGATGGGCCAACCAACCTTTGAGAAAAATTACAGAATATTGGCCATTATTAGGGGGATCCACATACATAGTTTTGTAAAGTTTCAAAAGAGCATCACAATTAGCAATAGTCAAATGCTCATTGGGCTTGGGTTTAAAGCCATTATGTTCTCGCTTTCAAAACACTTTCTCTAATTCTACATGCACAACAAGGTTAAAATCCATAGACCTACGTGGGTTTATGCTAGTATTGCTTAGTTTTAGATTCCAGTGGATATAATCTAAAGTCCATGATGTTCTCCCTAATATTTGGCTGACCCTACCCAACTTTTCTCTTTGCCTTTTGCTTACTATTTGAATAGCCACATTGGGTTTTAGAAGAGCCAAACACTTCTTGGCTTCTTTTGATTTTCCCAAATCCAAAGCCAGAGAAGGTGCTAGGTCATAATTTTCAACTTAGTTCACCTAAGCCAGGAAAGGAAATAATGCAAGACTTGAAAGTCGAAAATTGAATTAGGTTATAAAACAAATGCTATGACAATCTTTAAAGGAGAAGGCTCAATGCCACAAAAGAAACAACACGCAAGAAACTTCGAAATAGAAGGTTCAAGATCAAAACCCAATTCAACAGTCTAAAGAAAAGGCATTAAGTAAGAAAACAAATACCATGCAAATTGAAAGCTCAAGGTAACAAAAGAAATAACATGTAGATCTTCAACACCTACATCACAAAACAAACAAAATTTCAAAGTCAAAGCTCAATTAGGTCACAAAATGAACATAAAAGAAAACTTGATGATTATTGAGAACATTAGGATCCTTGAGAGCTTCAAGATTCTAGAGTCATAAATCATATTACACAGAAAACTTGAAACTGCAAATGAATAAACAAAGGGGTGATGAAAAATACCTTGATTGCGCGCCATCATCGAACTTGATCACGATTCTTGAGCGGCAACAACTTTTAATGTCATGCCATAAAAGAAAACAAAAATCTATTGTATTCTCATGCATGCATTGCCAAAGACTCCTTATCAAATCTAATTTAAACTCCACCCTGCACACAAGCAACAACCTCTAATGCAAGCATTTTGAAAACCTTCATGCTTTACAAATTCCTTTTTTTGCACATTGAAGGCATTACGAAACCCTAAGCAATACTAAGGTGATTTTCGTACAAGTTCTTACAATCTAGGTCCGATAAACCTATTGCATTGTCTAGATCCTACCATTCCTACATCCTAGATGCCGAGGCATTTAAACTTTTACCTTTTTGTTACTTTTACTTTGGCTATAAGGTTCAACCTTGGTATTATTTTGCATGCTTCACCCAAGAGTGATTCAAGAACACTTGGAGACATGGAGGTACTATCTACATATGTTTTACATCCATGTGATAATTCAGAATTAGATACCCAATTGGTGGGATATACCACTATTTATGTTAAGGCTATTGTGTTTGATAGTCAACCTTAACCTAAGTTATGATAAAGGAAGATTGGGTTGGCAACTAAGACCAAATCAACATCAAACTTTTGTGGTGAATGACCTTCTGGCCTCACGACCAAAAAATAGACTATCATTAATCTCATGACCTTAGCCTTGGGCTCACGAACAAGGCAAAGGCATGGAAAGGTGCGGGCTAAGAATGCAACCCAAGAGTCATATTTGCACTCTTCGGAATGTGAGGGAATGAACCCACACACTCCCAAGTGGACTCCCACTTTGGGAATTGGAATCCCTATGGAATTTTGAATCTTCAAAGAGGTATTTCAAGGGTCAAAATTCATTAGATTAAAAAGTTTTTTAACCATTGGAAAGCACTTGAAATGTAAATGTCTAAAATGGGCTCACATGACACATTTAAATACTTAAAACACAAGTTATGGCCAAAAGAAGGGCCGTGAGTCAAAGTGCCAATATGACTTTCGCTAATTAAAAGTCAAAAATCACCCTGAAATAGATGTGTGCAGGTGGTTGTAACATATCATTGAAAAGCTCTCGACAAGGGCTACAACATTTCTTTAGACCTCACCTCAATCGGAGATCTGAAAAAAATAATTATGGCCTTCCAAAATGAAAAGAGTCCCAATTTCGAAAATTTTGGGAGTCCCAAGACAAAATGACATTTGGATGTAGCCCCCATGGCTAATCACAAAGAATATTATAAGGGGGACGGTGTTAGTTTCCCCCAAGTCCGGGTCGTGATGAGTGTTATGAATTTGTGTATGCTCGTGGCTCGTTCGTGCACCAAAAGTGCTCCAACCACGCATTAATCAACTTGTGGTTTGGTTTGTGTAGGTCCATGTGAATAATTGACCCAATTGTCATTCGTCTTAATCCCCATCCTGGAGCTCCAGCACACCCCTCTACCCCTAAAGTGCTTCGAATTAAGGAACATACCCCAACTTTTGCTTCTGTTATTTTCATTTTCAGATTCGCATTTGAGTCTTTCAAGGAGTGCAGAGGTGTGTCAATTTCAGTTTGGACTAACTTAGAATTATCAACATTTGTTTTTCTAACATGGAGATTTTTGAAATGTCATGATCCAAGTTTGGAAGTCTAGTGAACTTCAAATGGAATGTAGGTGGACATAGGGTGGTTCAAAATTGTAATGCATATGGAGTGAAAGTGGGATGCACATTGTAAATGATGTGTAAGTGGAACCAAAGTTGAAGGTACTTGCAAATGTTGGATTTTATATGGATTTTGGATGCAATGAAAGTGCACCTAGAATTATCCAAGGTGCGATCCAAGTGGAACCAAAGTGAAACATAGGTGGAATGTTAATGAAACCCTAATGGAATTAGGTGGGGCTTCATTCATTAGTTGGTGTGTGTGTGTGTGTATTTGTTGATTGATCATTTTATATTTGATATGTTGATAGGTCTAATTGGGACCAAATTAAAATGATCTTCATTGACTTTAATTTACTTTGACATTGTTGAAGTGTTTAGAATTTGTGTCATTTCAATGAGGTTTGGGTGGGCCATAAGTGAACCTTGAGTGGATCCAAAGTGAAATATAGGTGTGTTGTAAGGTTCACTAAAGTAGAAAATAGATGGGTTTTCAGTAAAATCAATGTGTTGCATTTGATGGGTAATTCTCACCAATAAAGTAGGGATGTTTAATTGTTATGGCAATGTTGATGAACAAGTGGGTCCTCATGTTGGATGCCTTAAACACATCAATGGCTTGTGTACATTTTTTTTACAGGGAAATTATCCACCTACATCCAAAGGTGATGTGGAGGATGGGAGGCATATAGATGTGCCAACATAGGGAAGGGACAAGATCATAACACAAATAAGTCCCTATCCATATCTAGGGTTGAATATGATAACATAATTAATTTAACGACACTTAGAAACATGGATGTACTCTCCACATATGTTACACATTCACATCCATGTGATACCTAGATACCCAATTGGTGGGATATATCACTATTGATGTTGGGGTTATTGTGCCTCATAGTTAACCTTAGCCCAATCTACAACAAAGGAAGACTAGGTTGGCAACCAAAACCAATTCAACATCAAGCTTTTGTGATGAATGACATTCTAGCCCCACCAACAATTTATTTTTTCCATTAATCAATAATTTAAATCCAAATAGAAGAAAAATATTACTAGTATTTGGTGGGTCCAAGTAGGTTCATCTCATTAGTTGTATGGGAATTTGGTGATGTGAGTACTTGGACCATGTCTATTTTCCAACTTAGTTGGGGCTAGGCCATGATGATGTATGCAATGCTAAAATGTTGTGTTCATGATATAACTTACATGTGTGCCTTTTCTTGGGTGTGTGGTGGTAGGCTCCATTGAAGGTTGGCACAAAATGTAGCATCTTCCACCTTAAGTTTAAAGGGGAAGGTAGTTGGAGAAGGCATTGCAAGTGTCACCCATGCATCCAAGGGGCCTTCAAGAAACTTTCTTGCCCAATTGTGTGGGCTAGGTAGGCAAATGGTTATGGTGACCAAGGTCTACAAGCCCAATTTCAAGTTCATGGTTGAAGAGTTGGAACGAAACTTAAATGTTCGAACTTTGGATGAGGCATGTGTGTCCTCAATGGCCAACAAGACTTATATACCTATGGGAATGCAAGTGGTTGCTAGAGAATTCTAGCAATTAGGCATATACCAATGGGCGGCATTAGTTAGCGTGGTATAGTTTGACATGGATAGTTTTATAGCAAGTTGACTTATACAAATTTTGGACATCATGACCACACCTCCATTTTCAAGTGTAGTATAAATGGACTTATATTTGTGGGCTACATGACCAAGCTGGCACTTTTATTTTTTGCAATGTAAGTGAACTTTTGAATTAAATAGTTTTGGAAAGTTTCCTTCACATGTTTGGGTACAAGATGCATGACATTAGTTAAATAGAATGGACCTTTAACTTTTGACTAATGGTGTAGTGGTATAAGGCATGGTGATGCACTCCATTTGAAAAATGGATGGGTAGTATAGGCATACACCAAAAAAATGACCTAAATTTATTTAACTTCCCGAAAATCAAATCCTTTAAAAATTTCCACAAATGCCTATTCCACTAGGGGAAAAATGGTGGTTCTAAATCCATTAATGAGACTTGCCTGAAAAATTTGTGGCACTTGGCACACTCAACTTTGCAGTCATTGCACCTAATTAACTTATGATTTTTATTTGAATTATTTAATATTAATAACTTACTCAAAATTGTGGCACATTCCATTGGAAACATTCCACTTGGGGGTGACATTACTTATTCCACTTTCACATTCCACTCAAAAAGAGTGGAATGTGAAATGGAATAGGGCATGATTTGTTGTAGTGTATGTTTTGAAATATACATACCTACTTATGTAAAATATAAGTAGGTATGATGTAGGTAAATAGTAGGTAGGTAGATGGTAGGTAGGTATATAAATAGGTAGGTAGATGAATTGGTAACTTTGGTAGGTAGTAGGTAGGTAGGACTTAGGTAAGTAGATAAGTAAGTAAGAAGGATGTAAATAAGCATATGTTAGGTAAGTAGGTAGGTAGGTAGCTTAGTAGGCATAACAAGTAAACTAGCTAATTAAATTAATATGGCCAATTTGATTAAGCATGGCCATTTAGTGTGGCTAATTTGACTAAGCCATGAGCATTTTGATAGACCATTTAAAAAATTTGTCCCTTTCGAAAAGATGTACGATTTAACACTTGGTCAAAATGGTAATTTTAGTCAAAAAAACCAACCTTGAAAGAACCATGTGTCTTTTGTGCCCCATGCCTTTAATCAAAGTGGACATCCTTTTGGTCAATGTAGACATCTTAATCAAGTTGAACCTTTTGAAAAGCCATGATTTGTTGTAGTGGTCATGTTTCAAAGTTCTTTAATTTATGTTTCATCATTTGTTCCACATCTTGTATATTCAAAACCTAATTTATGTTTGTATTAAACATTTATTCCAAATGAATATAAAGCATACAAAATAATTGAGGAAACAAAATTTCAACAAGCATTAAAACATAACATAGAAAAAAAACAAGTTCGTAAACATCAAATGATACATAAGTAATTTCTATATGAAATGTGTATTACATGTTATTTTTGCAATTAGGTTTAAACTATTTTGCAACATATAATATTGAATCATGAATGTTGCATAATTATATTTAAATATTGTAACATATAATGTTCAAACATGTAAGTGCATATAAACTAGAAATCAAAACCTAAAACAAATAATTTGAAATGTTCCATCTTGGTGCCTATTAGAAATTTTTAGTCTAGACATGATTATTTCAACATTTTTATACACTTTCTAGATTTTTGAATCCAAAGCATGACCACCTAAACTATTATGTCAAAACTTTATGTTGAAACTTCAAACATGGTAATCGAAATATGGTGAACCCCAATTGGACTACAAACTTTGACTTAAGAAACTTGAATTGGAAACACGACGCATAACATTGTTTATATTCAATTTTTTAGAACTAAAATGCATGCACAATGGTAACTTAAAACAAAACATATAGTAGTTTATAAGAAAACAAGTTTGTATATGAACCCATATAGGCCTTGTAGAAGTTTTCATTAAAAAACAACTAGACATGGAAAAAAACAAGATAGAAAAAAACAACACGGCCTTTTTTCAAGCAAATATTTGGTTTGTAATTTCACAACCTTTAGCACAATAAGTGTCAATCACCATAAAACAATAATAAAAACATTACAAATTGATAAACAACAAGAAACTTCAACAAGTAAAACAATAAGACATGTTACATACATGTTTTTAAGATTGCTCATACATCACAATGTTGTTGTTTTAGAGAGGAAACATGAAAGAAAATAAGGAGTGAAGAGAAAGAAGGTTGTTGGTGTTGCCATGAGCTTGAAACATTATTGAAAACCTAAGTGAAAATCTATAGCGGGGATGTGGCAATGAAGATGCTAACAATAGATTTGAGTTTGGCGAAGAATACATGGCAATGATATGGACATGCGAAAACATATAAAGTGAGATGCCTTGATGTTACAAATTGGTTCAGGCATGGATGGAGTTCAAATGAGGGGCACATAGAATATGGGGGCATGGGTATGAAAGATAGCCCTAAAACCTACTATTAAGATTCAAGGCAATGTTATGTAGCCAATGTGTTGCATGGGCATCACATCTCCACTCTCCCCAATTATAAAGAGGGACGAACAAATACTTGGACCCCATTGTTTTTTAGTCATTTTATTGTTAGTTTTTTGTTTGGCATTTTTGTTTCTCAACGACAATAGATAGAATTTTTTTTGTTTTGCTTAATTGTTAGTTTACTTGTCGTTTCACCTTGTTATGTTCTACATTTGCTACTTCACCTAGTTGCTTCATGCACTTGCTAATTTGACTTACTACTTTACATTTGTTGTTTCATTATTCCCTTCACTTCAAGCTACAACACCAACCTCTACATGTACCCTCTAGACCTTGCTACTTCACTCCTTTGCTTTTCCTAAACTAGTCCCCCCATACCTCCCACCCCCAAAATGTTTGTGTAGGTCTTGGAGTGGTGGACTTTAAGCTTTTCTTTTCAACTTTATTAAGTTTTCACCTTTCATTTTGTGTTTTTTTCCTTGCTTGTGGTGTTTTTTCATTTTGTGTATATGTTTGTTTTGTTTATTTCAATGTACATTGTTATTATTGTGGCTTTTGAGTTGTTTTTCTTTGTTCTTTGTTAACCTATTGTTATATGTTGCAAGTTGTGGAGAGGTTTTCAATTATTAAAAAAAATTTGCATCCTATTCATTCATTATGCATTCGCATTTATTTCATGATGGATAGAAGTAAGCAACCTTGTAAATGATTGTAAATGTTTTGAATTCCATTTTTTTTATCCTAGGTATTTAATTAAATTAAAATATGACAATCTCCCTTTATGTACAGAGTAACCACTTATCTTCTATACTTGTGTACGATACTTACCCACTTACATAGGTCATGGTGGAGGTATTAGGAGGAGGACACAGGAGGGTTTACAAGTTGTTACCAAGGCACTACCCAGGCCAGGTTCATCCACAAAAGTGTCATAACTTGTTTCCAATAGATAGCGCACCCAGGTCACATAATCCCCAAAAGTGACCCATAATCACCAATAGGAATCTGGTGGAAGTGTATACGGCACTTTGACAAAGAATTATGTGTATGACAAGGGAAGGTACAAGCAACCCAACATTGGAATCTTTGTTCCACTGGCCATAAAAATACACACTTGCATTTGGAAGTCCCACACAACTTGGCATTGCATGTGTCTCTTTTTCTTCCTTCTAAAAATGGAATAATGGATACATTATAGTGTCTGTTAGAGGGGGTTTATGGGAGGTGGGCGATTTATTATATACTACTAGAATTTATGAGGAGGCTATGTGCTGTTGGCCTTATTATCAGGACCCAAAAACTATTGTAATGGACACACCCACTCTCTTAGAGGGGACATGCACAACTAATTACGACTCCATTGGACCTGACTTTACTTATTACATTAGTTAATGGAGATGACAACAACAACTGCTCTTTTGTCTTATGAGGGAAGTTTCTCCAGAAACAAATTTGTGAATTCCATTGCTTGTCCCATGGGAATATGTTGTGCAAGGGGAGTGGGAGACTTTCTTGGTATTTTTTGGGGAATATGTTGGGCAAGGGGAGTCGGAGAGTTTCTTGGTATTTTTTGGGGAATATGTTGTGCAAGGGGAGTTGGACACTTTCTTGGTATTTTTTCAGGAACATGGATGTAAACAACTTTATGATGTTGTTTGGAATATTTATGTGTGAGGAATCTTGAAAAAAACTCTTTGATGTAATTAAGAACTTTGTGGTGACAATTGCAAGATCCATCAAACTATGACTAGGTACATCAGACCCCTTAGCCCCAATTGCTGTTCAAATTAAACCCACAAAATTTGCAACTTGTACCAAAAAAATGCAAAAAAAGTTGTGTGTGATATTTCATCATTGATATTATATTTCCCTTCTTGAACTATTGTGAAAACTCACATACTACAAATGTATAAGTTTTCCACCTATTGTCACCAGAGTTTATGGTGGTTGTACACATAAATTACATCGCCGTCATTTGAGAATTCCAGCCAACTTGAGAATCTTATAATCCACAATATACAGAAGGAGAGTGTGAATCAAAAAATGCATGCATAACATGGCTTGTGGAAATCCAAGAATCCATTCATAACAAGTTCCTCAAGTTCTTTGACATTCAAAGCTATTTCAGTGCAACTACATAGACATTGAAGTGATTTACTATCAAAACATGTGGGATCACAATTTACCCCCTAAAATATAGAGCCTATAACTTTAAAGTCAATTTTCATATTACATGTTCACTTCTCCTACATGAATGTAAATAAGATAAAAATTGCATTTTTTATTTTTAATCAATGAAGCCATATGTTTCCTACAAGCCATACTTGATTTTTTCAAATGTTTTTTTGAAAATTTGAGGTCTCTATGATTTTTGAAATTGTAGTAGGTGAGAAGCATTCATATTGATTATAAAATATACTCAAACATCTGAAATTTTTATCAAAGGTGTACTGTAACCAAAAAATGGAGGGACACCAGATAGACGCAAAACAATCATGGCAGCCAGCAACCTCTCTCCTCCCTCGCGTGCTCTGAATGATCAAGCACAATGGCACCTTACGGCCAGAACACAACAGGACAGACAACCTTCCCTTGTCTCCAAGCTTGAATTCATAACCCAACTACAGGAGCAATCCTCTGAGCTTTCTCACACTGACTCGACTCAGACAAGCAGAAAATCAAGTGCCAGCATTCCATGGCTTAGATTTCAGAGAAACAATTCCGACAGCACAAGCACTGTTCTTTTTCCAAAATCTCTATCCACAGTCCTCTTCATTCTAACTTTCTAATTAGTTCTA
>Ga0209611_10006189_pt1 | contig 19733 bp, 16 predicted proteins | sample S1TSphgellanicum_3_FD_187693 | JGI IMG/M metagenome (GOLD analysis project Ga0209611, IMG submission 187693) | Host-associated microbial communities from peat moss isolated from Minnesota, USA - S1T2_Fc - Sphagnum magellanicum MG (SPAdes) (version 2) | ecosystem: Host-associated > Plants > Peat... | reverse complement strand
GGGGGGGGGGGGGGGGGGGGGGTTTCTTTTCTTCTTCTTTTTCAAACTCGTGATGTTCCAAAAGTTGTAATCGTCAATAAGAATATTTAGCCAAATTTGGCTAAAAAAAACAATAAAAGTGCAAACTTTAAGCATTCTTTAATAATAGTAGTGTTGGCTACCTACTCAAACCCGACATAAATATTTGTTGATTTTTTAAAAAAATATTCTTAATAATATTTCCAAAAAATCACTTTTAAATCCTTAAAACTACATCTAGGGTTTTTCAAGTTTTATATTTGAAAATTGGTGAAAATTTCATCACTCCTCCTACCTTGGGGTCCAATACCCTTCTTACCTTCATCTTGGTTAGTGAGGCCTCTTAGTGACTACATTTAGCCCAAGAAATAAATTATGCACCATAGTGGGCCTTGTTGAACCACACCTACATTGATGACCTAACCTCCTTGGGTGGGTCACCGTATAGTTGATGTATTTAACTTGGGTAGTGTTAAATTTGGACTGGGACACCTTGCTTTGGTCTTTTAGGACCAAAACTTTGGGGCTCTTTTTAAATTTTTTACCATGGTATCACTACATGTGTTGTTGGTTCACCCTCCAACTCTAGGACATAGGTGGGTGAGAGACATGGTGGAGAAAGGAATTGCATTCAAAGACAAGGCTTGAGTCATGAGGATTACATAAACATTAAAGGTATACTATGCAACAAGCCTGGTTACCCTAGGAAGGCCCGAGTGACCTAACACCCACCAATGCATCAATGTTTGTTGCACCTTGCTTGCTATTGTGTCTCACCTATCACACCCATTGTTGCCCACCTCAAGCTTGCTTCACACTCCTTGCCAACTCAAAATCACTTACACACCCACCTACAATTAACCTTGGTACCCCTTGGCCTTTGTTTATTTTTTCTTAAATTCTTTTAAAAAGATTGAGGACTTGAAGCTCCCCCCCAATTTGTTTTAAATTTTCTTTTAAAAGAATTTACCTACAAGCTTAAAGCTCCTCGTTAGATTCATTCCAATATATTCCAACAAGTGAATGAATGCATTAAAACGCCGTGTGTAGCCATTACATTTTGAAAATCACACAATGCATTATCTCCAACGGCAAAAAATATGTCTTCTTTCCAAAAAAGAAACTTAATGCCATTTATTTTGAACGTTTGCAAATCCTTTCAAGGTGCGTAGGATTATATTTAGCTTCATAAAAAAGGCAAGGTGAAATTTCCTTTTTGTCAATTTTGTTAGTCTATGCAATATCTTCATAATATCATAGTTTAATGCCATTTTCATTGATCCAATACCTTCAACAAATATTATTCAAATATTTTGTTTTGTAGGTGAGGTAGCTACTCAGCCACACATTGACCCACTTAAGTATACAAAACCCCATTGAGCCCCTCATTACATGGCCTATTGTAAGTGAGGGGCTAGTTCACGAGCAGCTTCATTCAATGGGAGAAGTTTTAATTATCAATGATGACTCGCAAGTCTTGGCAAACATAGCCCAAGAGGGTGGAAAGAATACAATTTTCTTATAACATTTTTTCATTTCATTAAATTCTATTTTTATTTCATTAGAAATTGGTTTTAAATTCACCTTGCCCTTCTTTCCATGTAAAAGGAAGGTGGATTTTTTTTTTTGACATTTATGTTGGCAAGCAAACAATACATGTATTGGAAATAAAAACACCGATACATTTATTTGTCACATTTTACTAAAGCAAGGTGTCATTATTTCTTATGAGGATTCCAAAAAGGATGTTGAAAACACTTCAAATTTTGTGCAAGAAGATACACTTGGGTCCATTGTTTCCTTGCATCATAGTGAATGAGGGCATAGGTTGAGGGGTCGTATGGGGGAGGTTTTTTTTAAGGTCCAACGAAGTGGAGGAAAATGTTTACAACAAAATGGTTTATTTGCAAACATGTTGAGAAAGACCATTCTTGGTCATATCATTTGGCAAATCTAGCTGCCCTTTCCCTCGTGAAAGGGGCTCCAAGCAACCAGGATAGACCAGTCGGTGACCAAATAATTAAGCACTCAGGGCAAGTTGAATGCAAGGGGAGGGCTCTGTTGTTTCTGATGTCCAAACAAAACTTGAATCACTCCTCTTGCCACATCTAACACACTATTAATAGTCGAAAATGAATTAGAAATGAAAAAGTTATGGCTCCCCAAAATAAAGGTAGTTTAAAACTCCAAATAAAATATTGAACAATACAAAATCCAATTCCAAAACACCCAAACAAATTCCTTGTATGTTGCTCTATGGTTATAGTAGTTCAAAGATGATTTATAGAACTTCCGGTGATTCTCTTATAACATTTTAAATCGTTTAAAATGAATAAAAAAAGAAAAAGTTATGAGATTTGAAAATAAGAGAGGTCCAAAGATAAGGAAAAAGAAAAAAAACGCACTTTATAAGTTGGAAAGCTTATTTGTCTTCTTGTTGTTTTTTTATTACTCCCTTTCCTTTGCATTTCAAAAATGATTTCTAAAGCATGAAATAACACTCCCATAACAATTTAAATCACTCAAAATGAAGCACATATGGTGGAAGATATAAATAAGTGTTTGGTCATAGACAGCCGATCAATGATGGGCAAGTCTACACTAGACCAACCCACAATGAAGGCTTGCATCATGGGTCATGAATATGTGCAATAAAAATGGAATTAAGTTGACGCCATTAAGTAAGCGAGGAAAAGTTTCAATGGAGTTTGATAGATTGCATTTTGAAGTCTAATGAATGTCACAACTACACAAACTAGTGTTAATGAAGTTTGTTATTTTATTTTGCATACTATTCTTCAGATTTTTGCATGGGGGTTGTGAGTGGCATAGCTTTCTCCTGCATGGAGAAATACGATGATTTTATTGTGTTCATCAAAACCAGCATGGCGGCAACTGCCAAGGAGGTACCTACAACATGGGACCCCAAGCATGAGAATCACAATATATCCTTCCAAGGCATGTTGATTGAAAGATATGTAGACAGTTACATATTAGCATGGATTAAAAATGATTCATGGTTAGTAAATGTGCAAAATTTTTGCTATTAAGTTTGATTACAGGTTAATATTATTTGCAATAACTAATTTTGATTTGCATTGGACAAGATTCACGACATCAAAAAAATATGATTTTGTGTTCTAAGTATATTTGCCTCACTTAGAATACATGTGCGATTTACACCACCTAACATGCGTAATCAATGACTCAACCCACAACCAGTTACCCTCAAAGACATTCTATGAAAAGGATAGTGAGGTTCCCATCTAAGGCATAACATGACACATTTTTGTAACATTTTATCAATGAAATTTTTGTAACAATTTTGTTATAATAGAGTAAAAGTTCTTACATATACACCTTGGTTTTGAAGTCCAATTTGTAACAAACATGAAGATAATACATTAGCCCATAGGTATTTTCATTAGAGTTTGTGCCAAACAATATAAATATTGCAACCATCACCAACTACAAAATATATTGTCATTTTCTAAAATACCTACATATGGGATCCACCTTATCGTATATTCCAAGGGATAAATGGCATTAAATGAAGGACACAATTATTTTTTTGTAATCCTTGCATGTCACCCAAAATCCTTCAATGTGTGTACTCCAACTGAAATTACAATACCCACATATGTTCCAATATCTTTTCCTATTTGATGGGTCGGAATTTCAATACTTGCATATGTTAAAGATACCCTTCATTGTGCAAAAGGCCAAAACTACAATACTCACATGTAACTATGATAATATCCTCACTTTTTCTACCATGCCGACCATGCAATACTCACATGGACTTAAACCTTTTCCTTTAAGTGTGCATTATGCATTAAAAGGCAAAATCAAAATGGAGCCTTCGGAAATACTAACCCCAAGGCAATACCCACATCTAGGGGTTAATATATATGTTCATCAAGACCTTGAATATTGCTTAAATAATTCATGTGAATTTCCTTGAAATACATGCATTTGATTTTTTCGATCATCCTTGGCAATACTAGGCTCCGATGGAATGATGACTAAGTAGGTGAGTAGTGCACCAAGGTGGTTTTATATTGTTTTCACCTATGGTCAAGGATTATTGAATAAGAATTTAAAATATTGAACATATTGAACATATCAAGTATTCAATAATATTTTTAAAAATCTGTTTTGAAAATTCCAACATATTTGAAAATAATATATACCTAATGTTGAAACTACCAAGGTATTACAATATCACAATTGTAATCAAGTTCACAATACATGGAGATGTTTTTCAATATTATTTATATTCAATAATATTCAACCTATTTTAGTTACATCATTGTGAAATGTAAAATTTAATAAAAACCCTTTGGTTGGGGCAAAACAAATCTAGATAAATACAAGAATATAATGTCAATTTGAAATTTATATAATCATATTTTCCTTAAAATATTCAGATATTATGATTTTACCTCTATTAACTTTTCCCACTATTATTTAAACCTATTATTTAAACATTGTAAAAATAAATCTATTAGATAAAATAATTAATTCATGATTTTAAAATATGTTAATTATTAACAAGGTTTAATTTTTCGCATTTTTTTCAAGTGAGGGGATTGGTGATCATGCACAAGAGGAAGGAGCCAAATTGGGCTAAAAACTAGATAGTAAAATTGAAATTTTTGTTGAATCCTCCCTAATCTCAATAACTAGTAGGAACTCATTCTTTCAATATGGCAACTATTGCATTTTTGTTTTGCTGAAAGGAATTTTTGTCAAATTCACACTAGGTTTTTTTCTAATCACCATAGTGTGAAAAAATATGCCCAAAAAAAAAAGATCATTACATTCATAAGAAAACATAACTGCTTAAAAAATTTTAGTATTAGGAAAAAATGGGCCAAAATAAAAGAAGATCAAAGGTTAACTCAGGAGTCAAAAAAGGTTAACTGTGGTAAAATGGTGGTTAACTCAGGGTCAAGAGATGGATGAAAAACATAGCTCATCCAATGGACATAAGGGTCAACCTGGTGTGTTTGTGGATGATGGTTCACTTTGGCTGAAAACCTTCCTAAATTTACACTACAAAAATTACAAGAAAGTCCTTCCGTTGGGGGGGCGGGCATCTTCCATAACAAGAGTTGGAACTCGTCAAACCAAAAGTAGATGACAACTTATTCAACACAAGAACCGATTACTCGTTTTAATTTTTTTCCCTTGATACTCAGCGTAGACTTGCCATATCCCGTGTCGGGCCTTGTAGTTTCCAGTCAACAAATTTTTTTTTCAATTTAAAAAAATAACATTTGATATTTAATCCATTGATATTTGAACACTAAAGTCGCTCCCGTTTATGGTCAGGGAGCCACTTTAGTGTTCAAATATTCAAAAAGGTTCAAAGAAATTGTGGAAAAGGGTTATTAGCATTGGTGGGATTACGAGTTTAAAGATCATGCATCCGAGAATTTAAAGCACGTTATGAGTCGATTTTATTAAAACGAAACATCACTTGCAAGTGTGATGATATTCAATGTACACTTGTAAGTGGTGTTGGAAAATGATTGCTAGTTTTCTTATGTGAAGAATTAAGTTATTTTTTAATGAAAAAATAGCAAAAGAATATCAAATTTACACTAGAAAAACAAAATTTTCCAATTTTTTCTCAATTAAAAAAATTAAAATGACAATTTTTTTCAAAAGCAAAACACTCAAGTTGTAATTAGTTACAACAAGTGACATTGTTATTACAACTATCCGGGTGATTGCAATGACATCATTTCCATAAGTATGGATAAAAAAAAAGGAAAGAACATGAATTTTGAACTCCTTGCAAGGAATATAACCAAAGTGTTATTAACTATGCTTAATTAAAGAGTTTAATATTCATAACCATTTCAAATTGACCTAGAGATGGAAAATATGGGCCACCATCTGAATTAGGCAATAGTTTTGATAAATTCAAAGTAAACGCTAAAATAAAGAAATTTATGTTATTGTTTGAATCATCTGTAACTCCAATATTCATTAAATAGGAAAATCCTTTTTTTTTAAAACAAATGAGATCCTTTTCATTTAAAAGAAAACATCCATCATTAACTATTTATGAAGGAAGGTAGTTTGTTTTGTTTTGTAGATATGAGATCCACCGAACCCGGATGCTTCAGATCGTATTCTTGGTGTCTTTGGAAAGCTCTTGACGAGGAAGGGAACATGGGCTTGGTTCCATGATGTTTGGACGTTTGGTCCAAAAGTTCTTGAATATTGAATGGATTTTTCACTGAAAATTAAATTAACTCGTAGCTGAGAATTTATGAGGAATTGGAATGCACCTTTTGGTGTTGTTGAAAAGCTCTTGATGAGCAGGATTTTATGGAATTTATTTGGTAAGATTTGGATTCCCAATGTGGGAGATATTGATATTTTAAGTGATTTCTGCTGCTGAAAATTCAAATAAATTCCAAAAAACCAAGTTTTGAAAAGAAAAATGGGTTGAAGGACTAGGTAACACTTGAAGGCTTACCATTCAATTCAAGCATGCTTTCCTTTCATATTTGGCTGTTCAAAAAATTGATAAATGCATTCAGTAGTTTTTTTTTCTGGCGAAATTTTGCAAGCTGGCGAGCAAAAAAAAACCCTGCCGAATTCAACAAAGGGCCTTTTGAGAATTTAAAAAAAACAAAAACAAAATCGCCATATCTTGAGATTTTAAAAAAAAAGAAGCTAGAAGTCGCCAGATTTAGACAGTGTGTTCCTGTAGGTTGCCAGAACTAAGCAGGATTCCAAAAAAATATTTCCTTGTCGCCATTTACTGCTAACTAATGCTGAGGTTCCTAACCAGTGCACCTACTTAGGGAATTTGAAAAAAGGAAACCCTGCATACATTGCAAAACAATGTTCACATGTTAAGTTTCCCTATTTTTGTTACGGGTTCGCACTTGGGCCAACGGCACACACCACACTAGTCCAATATGAAGTTATATAAGTATGTTCCACCCAAGAACACAGGTAAATTACTTAGGGCAAGCCATCGTTTTGTTCGGTGGCAACGGGCTCTTCCAACGCTTGTTCAAAAGTGTAATTGATTCAAAAAATTGGCCATTCGTAATTTCGATCATGTTAAGAGTTCGTTAATTTTTTAAAAAAGGATACTAACGGTAGCAAAGGAAGAGCATGGAAATTGAATAGGACACTGAAAACCAAAACCAATTATGTGAAACGGAACTAGCTTGAAAAAGCAAATTATAGCAAATATGTGGAATCATAAAATGCCATTATTCTCCATCAAGCTGAAGCATTTTATGCTCCTAGAATTTCAATAATGCCAAAAACAAAGCAAACCAATAAATAACGGCAAATTTGATGTTTGGATACAAGTAAAGAATTATATATTTTTTGGGGTAAAATTGTGAACACCCACCACATCCACTTCTATTGTCACGGCCGACCACTGAACCCATCTTACAACTTACAAAAAAGAAAACCCAAGTGGCCGACCAAGTTAGAGATGGGTCATTGGGTAACCAACTCCCCAAAAGAAATGTGGGTACATAAGGGTTTTAAAAATGCGGGGGAAGAAACAACCAAAGCATAGTACGTAGGGTAGAGCCCGAGGAGCATGCCGTTCCTGAAACGGAGCTGAGGGGGCACGGGCACTTATTTTGGGAACGCCCCCACAATACCCAACATAAAGCACTGGCAAAAAAATGAAATTTAAAATTTAAAAAAATTTCATTTCTGCCCATTTTTGTAGACGAAAGATTCGGTTTGATACTCTACCCCTCCAAATACACTAGATAGTGTCTGCCCGTTCAATGTTCATTATGCCACTAAAATGTCCCCCAAGCTTAAATAAATACTTTACAGTTGTGGCCTTTTAAAAAATGAAGGGATACTATGAAAGAGTCAGCACAGAATTGTTGGTAGTTCCTTAGTACCTTTACCATTCCTTCATCTTCTTGCCAAATATTTATTTATTTATTTATATTTTATTATTTTTTTCATTTCATCCGGACAGTAGCCATAAGAATTTCCTAAAATTCCAGCACTTTCCAAGACCTCGTCATATAGACATGGAATAAATAATATACCCACGTACAACACCCAACAATAGAATTTCTAGAATATGCAGCACTGAGCACAGTTAATTTTGAAAAAAAAATCATAAAATAATTTAATTATTGCCGGAATGATAAAGGTACTATATAGTATTATTATAAAGTGTTATTTTATTGGCAATTAGATTTTTTGATAACCGTGGTAACCTAAACCTCACAATTGGTTCTTAAGAACCACCAGTTATTAGGTGCCACTTCTAATAACCACCCGACACTGGTTGGGAGTCTGGACACTAGAATTCAAGCTCACAACTCAAGAGGTTCTTGCACCCGGTTGTCGTTTAGGGTATAATTTAAAGGGAAAATGCCCTAGTGTTACGGCATTACACTCACTCCGCCCTTTACTTTACTTTATTTTCAGGTGTAATGCCCCGTTGCCGAGGCTTCTCCCTACATAAAAAAATCATATGATGGGCATTCTCACAAGCATGGAGGGCATTATGTTTTCTATGGTGCTCATTGTGCAATTTGCACACTTGAAATCATGGTTTTATGTACTAGAGAGCCAAAAAGAGGTGTCGTTGTGCTTTTGGTGCCTAGCATAAAGGATCATGCATATCTATTTTGATTGTGTTATACATCATCTCGTGTCTCTTCAAAATATATATCATGTTCTCCAAATTTGAAGTTTTCTATTGCATGTTTCCTTTTGTTCATTTATCATCATTGTTCCCCTTTGGAAAAGAAGCAAAATATACACATTCATACAATTTGTTTCATCTTGGAATCAAACCCCTTTTCATATCTCATGACGACTATTAGAATTGTAATATTGTGATTGTTGGCATCAAAAGTTTTTTTACTACTAGTCATTATAATCCACGTTGTGTGCTATACTCATTTCAACATGAATCTACAATCTCTTATAACACATGCGTTGCATTTTGTAACACCTCTTACCTTACTATTGTTATCATGTGCAATCAAACTAATAGGAATCACAAGTGATCGTAATCGTTATTTAATTTTCAAATTTTCTTTTGTCAAAATTAATTTTATATTACAAATCATTCGAAAACATTCATGACAATGTTTTTAATATATTATGAAAACATATGAGATGATTTGGAATATATTTAACGAAAATAAAATATTTAAAAATATTCATTAAGTATTGTAACAATGTTTAAAAGCAGTATGAGAATTTTTAGTAATGAGAAGGTTTTTAACATGACATATTTTAGGGAAATTTGTAAACATATTTTTATATTATAATATAATGCAACATTTTGTAAGGTTTTAAAAAAATTGATGATTTTTTCAATCTACAAATGTAAACATATCAAAAATATTTTCAAATAAACATTTTTCAAAAGGACTAACTTCATTTGTATCTTGCCATTTGCATAAAATGTCATTTTCTTGAGTTTTTATTAAATTTGTGTCAATTTTTGAAACAGTTGATGTTGATTATTCTAGTGGTGTTGTTTGAGATTCACTACTATGTTTAATTTGTAGTGTGACAAGTGGTTTGAAACAAAGCATATGCTATAAGTGAAGAGTTTTTCCTATAAAATGAAAATGTGTTGTTTTTTAATGTATATTCCTTTTTCAAATTCAATATGTGGAAGATAAGTTTGAGGCACATGTTTTAGAACTTGCAAGATTGTTGACATACTTTTTTTTCTACAAATTCAACAAAAGGATGCCAAGTTATACCTTGGCAAAACATAAGTGCCATTTTTTGTTTTAATTAAGTTGATTTGTTAGTTGTAAAATTAGACTAACTAATAAATTTTAATGTGTCCAAGGTTGCCTATTTATTACAAGGGATTAGAAGAAGAATAGTGCAAAAATTGAAAAAAAATCATGTGTCTCTAGGTTACTACTAACAATAATACTTTTACTGTTCTAGCAATAATTCAATTACTTTTAGTAAATGTTTTTTTTTTCAAAATGGTTGTACATCACAATGCTATAAATTTAAATTATTTGATTTGATTGTACATGGTTATTTCGTTTATTCCAAGTCCAAATGGCAAAGTTTTTTTAAATACCTGAATTTTAAGAAATTTGTATCAATATTTATAGAAGTGAAAAAATGAAAAAAAAAAAAATTAATGAGAGGATGAAGAAATGATAAAAGTACTATGGTAGTATAGCTTTTCAACCATTTATATTATTCTAAATTCAAGAATGTTTGTGTCATGTGTTTAGGAAGATTATTTGTTTTATTTTCTTCTGTAATTATAATTTTGGTGTGAAAGTTCAACAATAATTATATAACTTCCAAGACATCAAATTCACTTTTGGTGTGACTATGGATGTTAAAAGCTATGTCAAATTTGATGAAAGACAATCCAAAATCATAGGGTTAATTTTATTCATTATTCATTTGAAAGCTAGCATAAGCTAGTTGATTGTACCATTCTTGATGTGGTTGATACTTTTCAATTATACTATGATTTTTCAATTTGGAATCCAAACGAAGATGAACCTCATTCATTGTTTTAAAATCCTATCATTGGCATCTTGCAAAATATAGGTCTACAATGACTTATTTCTAATTTTTAATTTTTTAGTTCATTTTTAATGTGTATATCCTATAAGTATGGATATCATTTTGATTTGGTAATTTCATTTCAATCAAATTGATTAGTTTCAATAATTAATCTTAACTTGACTCAATCAATTTTGTATCTACTAGTGGTATTCAAAAACATGCATTGTTGATCACTAAATGCCTTCTTTATATGATTAAAAATGTGCATGGTTTTGACAACAAAATATTTATGAACAAGAACTAGAGAATGATTTGTTTTATGAAATTAAATGCCATGGGTGTTCTTAGTATCATTGGCAAACGAGATGATCAAACATAATTTTATCACATGTTTTATGAGGTATAATATATTAATGAAATGGTGTTGTTCAAGGAATATTTCAAATTTTGGTATCATGTGTTCTTAGTAAGGGTGAAAACATTAGTTGGGATAAAACTTTGAAACATGACCAAGAATAGTTGGCCATATTGCAACATGTTGGGACATTATAGGTTGTTGGAAGTTCTAACACTCAACTTGTGAAATCATCAATTGCTACTCATCCTACTATTGGCTATGCTACTATTGTTATTTAGATTATCAATCTAATCAATACCACTAAAATTCAAATGGTTGATTTAGCAAATGAAAAATTTGAAATCAAGCATGTTTTAAAAAGGTTGTCAATCAAATTCAACTTATTCCAAGTTCATAGATGAAGACAACTTCTACATATTACCTCTCATTTTTGCTGAAATATAGAATATGTTTTTTCCCCCAATATTTCAAGAGTTGTGAATCATGTAAGATAATCATTTGAAAATTTCATCATCTATTCTATCGTTTCAACTTGCCTAATGCATATGCAACTTATTTTGTATTAAAGAGTTTTCAATTGCCAAGTCTTGAAAAGAAGTAGATCACTTTCATAGTTGATTTATGATAGACAATGATTGATTTTTTGCACATAATGTACTTTGAGGTTTAGTTACATATTGCAAGTTTTCATGATTCAAGACTTTATTTTGCACATAAAATAATGATCTACATTTTGATCTTTGTGATTTCATTTTTTATGCAATTTACTTGCAAAATCATTAAGGAGGATCAATAATAAGTGGCAATATAACAAGGAGCAACAACCATCCATTAACACCTAAATCACTAACTAGTTTTATTTTGAAAAAGGGAGTTGAAAATTTTAGCTCAACTTGAATTGTTACATTCACTACCACATTTGTTTGTGCAACAAATAAATATGGACTTGTGCGCAACAAAAGAAGAAATCTAAGTTTCATAACCACACCATGCATGAATGGTGAGTTTCCTGGACATCTATTTGCACTATTGAAGAATGTGTTGAAATAACATTTGATTGAAACAAATGAATATTAAAATGCATATGCAAAACATATAAAGTCAAAGAATTCTCATATGAAAAAATACACGATCTTATAATATTCATACATGAGAAACGGTGGGTTCAATCAATCGAATCATTTATTTAACACACCAATCTAACATTTGCTTGTTCAGTTTTGCCATATAGTAGGGCCTATAAAAGGACAAAATAGATACCTATGATCTTTTACATTTGCTAGCCATATATTTAGTTGATGTCATGCCACACCCTTTTAAGTGTGTAGAGGTAATGCCCCAAGACTAAGGTTTTGCAAGGTGTAAAAGTCAATTGGATTTTTATTCTTTTTAAAAATTGATCATCATACCCAATGGGTATAATTATAGTAGTTAATTATTTCACCATGCAAAAATATAATCTTCAAAAAAATTCTCTTAGTTAAAGAAACCCAAAATCCTTCAAGATGCATTGACATGCTTCACCAAATTTACACAATTTGGAAGAAGATTGAAATCTTGGAGAGTGTATTCTTTCATGTGAACATGCAAAAAAATTACACTTTTTTTCATGCTTCACAACAACAATCATGTTCTGATAATTTGCAGATATCTGGGAACCTGTCCACTTTTTCTTTGCTAATTCTTCCAAATGAACCTGCTGGACTTGGGAAGAATTGTACATGAATGTCATAGGAGCATAAGTGAGTGATCGGTGAGGAGAATGTGGATCAGTCAAGGATGGATTACACAAGAAGGAAGATGGTGGCAATGAGAGTGCAAATGTTTGAAAGGCACATATTGGAAGAGCAGTTTCTGATTGGTGTGGAAGTGGGAGCATGGATATCAAATGGGCAGTTGGCTCAAAAGCAGAGTTCAGTTTTGTTTGATCATGAGTTATTTTCCTTAGAGAGTTTGCAAGTCGGGTGGATGTTGGTAGCACAAATTGTGTTGTGTTGATGAGGTTACCTTGCAAGCAATTGTCAATAGGACCATTTAGTTGACATGGGATTACTTGTGCATCACAGGCAAGTGGGATGGCAAAACTGCTATTTTATGGTCTCTCAATTCCACCCAATATTTTTGTTGTGCAAGCTGCTCGGCATCATCACAAAGAGGCTGGATGTGTGTCATTGTGGAGAAGCCTTTTGGTCTGGATGCCCAGTCTTCAGCTGAGCTGACACGGGGCTTGAAGAAACACGTGCCAAAAGAGCAGATTTACCGGTGGGAGTCCTTACAAAGTATGGCTTGATTTGCCATGTCTACAATTATCATTTCTGCTGGTAGAGTCACTTGTGTGCTGGGGTGTATGTTGGCTTTGCAACTAAATGCATTCTTATTAACTCTTTGTTGAGTGAATTGATATGTCATATCTGCAGAATTGACCATTATCTTGGCAAAGAATTAGTGGAAAACCTATCAGTTCTGCGGTTTTCAAACCTGGTGTTTGAGCCATTGTGGATACACCAGTACAATTGTAAAATGCAGCTCATATTTTCTGAGGACTTTGGAACTGAAGGCAAAGATGGGTGAGAGTCCCTGTATTGTGTCCTGATCTCTTGTTAACTCTGGTCTTATTGCAGAAAACACCACACATGGATAGTGATGGAATTGTGCAGGCACCAGCTCTGCATGTGACAAAATTTAAGTGGGTCTGTAGTCCTACTGATCCAATGTCAGTTGAAGTATCTGTCCAGAAGATTGAAATGCTATCAAGTGTTGTCCAGAAGATTAGTGCAGCAGCACTGGTGCTGGTAGTTTATCACTGGGTTGTAATAGGCAGTTAGAGGGTTCTGTGTCAAGTAAATTTGATGTGTTGGATGACTGTTTTCGAGTACTTTGACAATTAAGGCATTATCTGTGATATCATGCAGAACCATCTCCTTCAGATTTTGGCCCCTTTTACAATGGAGCCACCCATTAGCCTGGATGCTGAGGACATTTGTAATGAGACAGTCTTCTCTCAGAATATCACCAACTTAGATTAGCCATACATCGGAGGTTTTCTCTGATTCAGTTGCGTTATGGTGGAGCTCAATGTAATTGCAAGTGATGTTAGTCTGTTTGTCCTCGAGGGTGAGTGGCAAGAACCTGTGCTTGGATAATGTTATATCAATTTCATCAAGTTGATGGTTTTGAGATGACTTATTTTTGCTATGTACTTCTGTCACATATGGACAGGTTTCAACTGGCTTCGTTGCCAGTGATATGTTGGAGCTTTGCATTCAGTGAATAATCTTGTGAAACTTTGTTTTTGTTGTGGCAGGTGAAGGTGCTATGGTTGATGAGAGTGCTGACTGTTGAAGATGTGGTGGTAGGTCAGTACAAGAGCCATGTATGTGGTAGCGTCACGTACCTTGGGTACACCGAAGATCAGACAGTGCTCTATAACAGTGTAACCCCAACCTTTGATGTAGCAGTTCTGTTCATCAACAATGCTTGCTGGGATGGAGTTCCATTCCTCATGAAAGCTAGCAAAGCCCTGCATACCAAAAGGTTAGATGATTTTCTTAGCCAAAGTACCAAATATGTATCATCTGATAACCAAATCGAATTTGGAAATTCTGTGGACTCATACTAATACAAAAAAGATGTGCACTGCCTCAATTGTTTGAGGTGCAACACTTTCAATTGGTTTCAGCAAATGTGCCATTACTCTTACTGGTTTGGTCTTGTAACTGCAACTCATGAGTGCATTTTACTGGCCAAATACTGTCAATACATAATTGTACAAAGAAAATCCACCATCTCGTGTGATTTAGGTGCAACACTTCGATTGGTTTAAGCAAATGTGTCAAGTAACTTGATTTCTTTTACTGGTTTGGTCATGTTATTGTAAGTTGTCAGTGTCTTTCACTGGCAAGTCTTTGGTGTGAGGTCCTCGAACTCCTAGTGACACCATTTGGACATCTAACTTCAAGTATATGGCAGGGCAAAGATAAGGGTACAGTTCAAACATGTACCAAGCAACTTATACAAGTGCAGCTTCGGATCTGACATTGACCAAGTCATGAATGAGCTTGTCATAAATGTGCAGCCAGATGAAGCCATCTACCTTCAAATCAATGATAAGTTTCCTAGTCTTGGTATGCACTTGGATCATTCCAACCTTCACCTGCATTACGCTACCCAATACCAATCTCCCTTATTGTTTACTTTGTGGACCACCTCCCAATGCTAGAGATATTGGAAGCTTGTGCGCTAAAATGAGGACCCGGAGATCCATTGTAAATATTTTCTTGTTGGTAATGGTACAAAGCATGTGTAGTTTCTCATCTTGTTCACAGTAGAGCTGAACCTTGAGTGGAGCTCTTGAGATGCAGTGAAAGGTCTTACACAAAACAATTAAGGATATGTTTGATGTGTTTGTACAATGATATTGCAGTTGCATTTTGCTGAAGACTTTGTTGTTGCTTTTACCAGGTATAATTGGGAGATCCCATATGCATATGAATGATTACTACTTGATGCCATTGAGGGTGAATGTTGAGTCTTCATTTGGAGTGATGAGCTGGATGCTGCATGGGCACTCTTTGCACATTTGTAGAATAAACTGGAGTCAAACAAAGTGGCACTAGAGCTCTATCCATATGGAAGCAGGGGTGCAATTGGAGCTCATTATTTGGCAGCCAAGTATGATATAAGATGGGGTGACATGCACTCTGAGCTTACCATGACTTGAACATTCATTGCTGGCAGTAGGAGTTCCTTCCAGGTCATCAAGATAGGGTGCTGTTAGCTCAGAATTTAAGCACAGCACAGACTTTTTTTGTCTCAGAATGCAACCTCCAGGAGTGTAATATTCCAATGTTACTTCTTGGAATTCTACCATGTCTGGGAGTTGCTATGAGTAGGGATGTCACAATGCTCTCTCTCCATCTCCTACAGAGTAATGAGTATTATGAGTACAGTTTGCATATATTCCAACATATACTCTCACGAATATGTGACTGACCTCCCACCATTGTGGTGTTGATCCTGGACTTGGAAAGACTATTTCATTAGGGCAGTGTAATGGTGTATCTCTATTGGGAGTATCCCTGTCCGACCACACAGGATGCGTTGCCAGGCAAGGCATATAAGCCCTACAAGGAGTCACACTTTCTTGGTATGCATCACTATAGACAATGTTCCTCTGCACATGCAAATTCAAGTTCCCAAGTAAGGAATGCTTGATTTTGTTAAGGAGGATGGCATTTTGGAGAGACACTGATCCAACTTCAAAGCTAAGTCAATGGTAAGTTTTTCATCTGCCTACCAACCTACTGTGATTAAGTAATGACAGATTGATAACTCCTCTGGGCTTCAAAATTCTGAAGGAGTGCCATGGGATGAACTTGGGTAGTGTCTTTGACATGTCTGAATTGTCTTCAACGAGATAGTATTGTTGGTGAACATGCCTTTGAATGACCACTGCCTCGACAAACTTCATGGTCAAACCGTTATTTGATTATCACAAATTTTGCATTTGTCCAAATACACTCTTGTTGATTTATAGGGGAAAAATGGAGAGTTAGAATAGGATTGGGATTCAAAGCTATAATGATCTTAGCTCATCCAAGTCATGTTTATGAGATTGCAGATGTGGGAAGGGACTACATTTTTGATAAGTTGAGATCAAGAGAGAGAGCATGTATATTGGTGATAGGTCTTCAAGAATGCGTTAAACTTGGACTGTCGACCAGTAGTTGATTAAGTTTTAGTGTTGGGTTGCTCCAGGTGTAATGAGCATGGATGGTGAATCTAGATTGCAAGCTATTGATAGTGCTGTTGAGATGTCAAGCTCAACTAGAGCTGACATTCATGATGTGCCTTAGTGACCGTTCTACATCGACTGGTGCGCTTAGTGACTGTTCTACGTTCACATTGACTAACGCGCGCGCGCGACGGATCTTAACCACTGTTTTTTTGGAGGACTTGTTGTCTGTGGGCGTGGGTGTTTGCAAGAGCTCAAGCTCTCTCCCCCCCTATCTTTTCATGGTATCAGAGCCTGGTACAGGCTAAGGGCTGAGCAGCAAGCACAAGAAGCAAAGGAGGCGGTACGACAGCAAAAGGTCATCATCTCTTCACCCTTCGTGTTCGCCACTACACCCATGTCAGAGTTCTTCCGGAGGCACCGGCAAACGACATCGGATCAAGGAGCTGTCTTCGCCAAGACGAAGCTATAGGGATTGTATACAGTCTTTTGGACGGAATTTTGGGGCTGAAAAACTGCGTTTCTGCATCATCTTGACCTCTGTTTTGAGTCAGCAAGCGTTCGTGTGCTATTCGAACAAGATGTCAGACGACATCAATCAAATTGTTAGTGAGAAGCTTGACAAGAACAACTTCCATGCTTGGAAGTTCAGGATGACCAATTTCCTTATGGGAAAAGGACTTTGGGACTATGTGGAAGGTGAGAATGAAGACCCTCCAAAATTGCCCGAGGAAAATGCCACTGTAGTAGAGATAAAAGCATTTAAGGATTGGAACCAGGGTGCACGCAAGGTCATGTATTGGTTGTCTGTCAGTGTTACAGACACTATGATTAAGCACATACAAGATGCTCACACTCTAGTAGAAGCATGGCAAAACTTGGTGCAAATGTTCCAGACAAATACAAAGGCAAGGAAGCTACAGCTAAAGCAAGAGCTGCACACTGTGGAGAAGAAGAACATGTCTATCAATGAGTATTCATTGAAGATCAAGGGTATTGTTGAATCCCTTGCATCTATTAATGTATCTGTGAATGATGATGATTTGGTCAGCGTTTGTCTAAATGGACTTGGAAAGGAATGCAAACCTTTCAAGACATCCATAATTGTCAGGGAGAATGTTCCCAACTTTCGAAATCTTGTTTCAATGCTGATTGTAGAAGAGAAAACTTTAAATGAAAATTGTTCTACACAAAACAAGAACAATGTAGAGCAGTAGGCCTTCTACTCAAATACAAGTAGAAGCAGAGGAAGAGGTCGTGGTCAAGGCCAAGGTGGTGGCCGTTTTGGAAATCAGAATTTTGGACAGCAACAGTCAAATGACTCACAGCAACAACAGTCATATAGAGGTGGTGGAAGAGGCCAATCTCAAGGCAGGGGGGGCCAAAGAGGACGTGGCAATTGGACCAGACAACAATCTAGATCAGATTCTAGAGATTGTCATTATTGTGGCAAACCAGGCCATTGGGCCAGAGAATGTAGAAAGAAGGAAAGTGACATGAGGAATGGAAGATTGCAGCAGAATAATTATGCATCCTCAAGCAAGCAGGCTAAAGATAGGTATGAACATCTATTTGTTGTGCAGCACATGCTAAATACAGTGGCTGCAAATGTATCCACAAATGTTGATAATGTATGGCATGTGGATTTCAGAGCCTCTAACCACATGACCTATCATGGTGAGTGGTTTAGGGATGTCAAAGATCTGGAAAAACCAGGTTATGTAGAGACGGGAGATGACATAGCCCATCCCATTGTTCATATCAGGAATGTGCCATTAGCTATGCAAGATGGCAAGATAAAATACTTGTCTGATGTACTTCATGTGCCCAATATCACAAAGAACTTGGTTTTTATTGGGCAAATGATTGAGCATGGTTTGCAAGTTCGGTTCAACCCTGATGGCTGCTATGTCAAAGACTTCAAGGACAAATGTCGTTTAGTTGTTAAGGGCAAAAGAGTGGGCAAAATGTTTACCTTGGATGTAAGCATGCCTAAGGTGGAAGTTGCTATGTTTGCACAAGGTGTAGGAGTTGTGGCTGATATGGACATATGGCATAAGTGTATTGATCATGTAAATGAACAGCGATTGACGTCTATGCAGTTCAGAAATTATCATAGGTTTGCCAAAGTTTAAGGTGGATGGAATGCATAAGATATGTGAAGCATGTCAATTTGGGAAACAAACAACGAATGTGTTTCCGCATGACAAGAATGTAAGTAAGAGAGCACTTGATGTAGTGCATTCAGATGTATGGGGGCCAACCAAGACAACGTCAATGGGAGGATGTCGCTACTATGTATCATTCATTGATGACCACACAAGGAGAGTGTGGGTGTACTTCATGAAGGAAAAAAATGAAGTGTTTACTCACTTTCAGAATTTCAGAATGTTGGCTGAAAAGCAAACAAGGTTGCAAGTTAAGTGCCTAAGGTCAGATGGAGGGGGAGAATATTTCTCCAATGAATTTACTACATATATGAAAATGCATGGAATTCAAAGGCAATTTACATGCAGGTATACTCTGCAGCAAAATGGAGTTGCTGAGAGAAAGAACAGGCACATTGCAGAGGTTGCTCGTGCATTAATGGCTGACAAGAGCATGCCACATCATTATTGGGCTGAAGCAGTTGCAACTGTAGTTTACATCATGAACAGGACCCCCACAGCAACAGTGCATGGTATGATTCCAGAGGAAAAGTATAATGGCAGAAAACCAGATTTGTCACATTTGAAAGTGTTTGGGTGCATTGCATATGTACATGTACCAGATGAGCTACGGACTAAGCTAGATTCGAAGGCTGAAAAATGTGTTTTCATTGGGTACTCACTTGAGCAGAAAAGGTACAGATGTTATAACCCTGTCACACATAAAATGAGGGTGAGCAGGGATGTTATGTTTGATGAAATGAGCAGCTGGTATGCTGATGTGAAAGACACTATTGGGGCTGATGCAGATGAGCATGTGGTTGCAAAGAATGCAGGTCAACAATCACAAACATTGAGTGGACCACGAGAGTCCCCTTCTAGTGGGTTTACTAATAGACCATGGAGTGGTAGGCTGCATCATAATAACAGTCTTACAAATACA
>Ga0209611_10006188_pt1 | contig 19734 bp, 10 predicted proteins | sample S1TSphgellanicum_3_FD_187693 | JGI IMG/M metagenome (GOLD analysis project Ga0209611, IMG submission 187693) | Host-associated microbial communities from peat moss isolated from Minnesota, USA - S1T2_Fc - Sphagnum magellanicum MG (SPAdes) (version 2) | ecosystem: Host-associated > Plants > Peat... | reverse complement strand
CAATAATTGTCATATCCTTGTGGTCCCAAGTTAAGTGTAGAGCATTAGAAGGCACACCCATAGCCCTTTAAACCACACAAAATGGAGTGAAAGAATAATTAGGTGAATTGTTTGACCTATCGCAGTTAGAATATATTTAGATTGTAAATGAACTTAAGATATAAAGTCATGTTTTTAAAGTATTCATGTTGTAATGAACTTTATTGGGAATCACATTGGAAAATATAGATGAGTTCCAATAAAACATTGGACTCATAATAAAGTTTTAAATTAATGTCATTGTTTTTGTCACACAAAATTTACATGCGAAATCAAATAGCATAACATAGTAGTGTCAAAATTTTTAAAAAAATAATATTCCCACATCAAATGACGTGTGTAGAAATAAGATAATTGAAACTCTTTTAATATAAAAAGTTCTTATTTAAAAATTAATTTACAAAAAATTGTTTCATTTTAATCATTGAAAGTTTTTTCATATTCGAAATTTCTAGCTTTCACATGGATTTTTTGATCAATCACATGAATAGTGACATTTATAAGGTGATTTATCAATATTGTTGACCAAAAGCATAAGGGAATACACATTGGATAACATAGTTTGCTAAATGTCATGTTGTGACAATTTTAGCTAAGGTAAAATTTGAATTCTCAAATGGCACTTTTGAGCTACCTAATCATGCATTTACCCAAAGTTTGAGGGGTTCAAAAACTTGAAATAAACTTCATTGAACACATGGTAACCCATTAATGATTATTTTGTCACATATAACTAAATATTCATATGTTAAAAAATGGATGTTACGTACTCCAACACCAAAATGGATGGGAAAAAAAAAACATTTTCAAATTAAAAGTTCAATCCTAAATGTGTGACCTAGATTTAAACTAGTTTACAACTTAAGAATTCATGCATGTGAAAGGGTTCCATGAACAACAAAGGGGAGAACAAAACTGCATCATGTCATAGATTTCTATTCTTGCCAAACCTTCATTTTGTTCATTAACTCTTTCATGTTTACAACTCTCAACTTTGTTTGACATTCTAAGCTTGAAGAAATAACATGACTCTCTCCTCCTTCTTGTAATGTTTGAAGGAAGCAAAACCCTATTCATGAGTCTTGTAAGTTATTCTAGTTCCAATGTTCTTCTATTGTGATATTTTGGTCATTTCAAGTTGTAACTATGTGTGGTCTCAATAGTTTTGAAGTTGTGCTCTTTTGATCATTTCAATAGTCTCAAGTTCTACTTTTGGTTTCAAGTAGTGTTATTTTGGTTATTTCAATGGTTTTGAGTTGAGTTGTGTTTTTTGTGTGGTTCAAAGGCCTTTGAATTGCGATCTTCTAGTCCTTTTGATGGACTTGAGTTGTGCTCTTATAATGGTTTCAATGGTCTTGAATTGTGCTTGAACTTGGTCATGTCAATGGTGTTAATTTGCATGACACCTTATCAACTTACATGATTTCATCATTACCTTTGTCAACATGACCTACAACCATGAGTGGTTGATACAATTGTAGACAATTAAAGCATGACAATCAAAAGAAGTTCATGAACTTATTCTATAATCTTGAACTAGTTTATTGTTGTTTGAGTTGTTAGTGTCCTTGTGGCAATTTTAATAGTTTGTGTCAAATTGAAAAATGTGTTCAAACTTGGTAATGTTCTCATGCAAGCAATCATACATGCAATTTCAACATTATATTATTTGATCCCCATTTCTTGACAAATTGTAATATATTGCAAATCAATTTTCATTTAGATTTTTGGGAATGGAGACACATTCTAAGATCTTCCTTCATCATTTTAATATTTGAACCATGGATCTCAAACCTGCAAATGACCTACACATGACACTCTTTACATATTAACAATAACATGCACATCGCAAAAGTACTACAAATGAAAACCACACATAATGATGTGTCATTGATAAGGTATTTTTTTCATGGCCTTTATTTTGTTTTGATGTGTCATAGGTTAAATTCTTGTATGAAATTTGTTCCTATACCAAACGGCGTGCCAAATGATCATAACCAAGTAGCAAACTTGGCTTGTTTTAGAGCTACAATGTTGGCATTAGAATCCATGATTGTGGATTCATTTCAACAATTCATTAACGAATCTTTTTAAGATATGTTGTTCATGATGTGTATATGCCCTTGGCCTATAAACTAACAACGTTATTGTGGTTGGATCTTCAACAAATGGTGGCACTGATTTTGTGGTGTCTAGACCATGTTGAAACATACTTTGTTGGAGAACTTCTTCCTCTACCAACCCCACTTGATCATTAGTTAACCAAGTCTTTGTGACAAGCCCAAATTGACAAGGAATCAACTAGGATGAACATATTTGAAGGGTGTAGTCACAATAAAAGGAACTAAAACAATTGTTAAGTGGAGTGAAAAACTATAATTCCATTACTTTGAAGAACCATCATTAGTTGTATATAATGAATTTTTTGTCCATCTTTTGGAATTGTGTTTGTTTATTCATGAAGTTGGAATCCCATGAATTTGAAGTCATTTCATTGTGTTGGAAGAGTCTTTCATGTATAAAAACTCTTGTTGAATAACATTTTTTAGCACATTAAAAAAATTTGAATGTGTTTTTCATTATTCAAACCTTCATTAGATGTTTTCAATTTTATGTAAGCTTTAATATATTTTTAAAAAAAGGCCACATGTGGTGAGCCATTCAAAACTCCTTTTGAATTTTACATGGTGATTCTATATTGGATTTTGATGTTCAAACATCCTTAATGACTAATATAGTTCAAAATTTGTGGTCATAATTAAAAATGAATTATAAGCATTACTAGAAAACATGGTATTATTTGATTGGAAAACTAGACCAAAAACAACTTATTTTGATATTTGGTCACATTTGACCACTTGGTCATATTAGTCAAGTCAATTTGACCACATCTAACTTGATTGGTGGTTTTTCTGATTGACTATAAAATGGTCATTTTGACTAGTTAGATTGGACAAAAAATTGGGTAGCCAAAAAAATAAAAATAAAAATAAAAATAGCCCAAATTTTAAATAATAAAAATGAAATTAATAAATAAATAGTAAGTACCTAGCTACCCACCTACACATGACCTATTTACTCACCATGACCTCCTACCTACCTATCCACTACCCACTTAAGTATTACACATTTACACACATGTACAAGGTATATATACAAATATACATATTCCACATAATATATGTTGGTAAAGAGGATTGAACCTTGGTTTCTTTTGCTCCAAACCAATGTTTTGACCATCAAACCATCACACCACTTTGTAAAACAATATGATACCAAATGCATTTAACATGTTTCCTTGAATTTTAATGAAATTTCTTGTCAACATTTAAACTTCAATAAGTAGGTAAGTAAGTAGCTAGCTAAGTAGATAAATAGGTACACATGCCTACCTACCTATGTTTTTAAATGTACATATTTGATTATGTAAAATATAGGTAGGTATGTAAGTATATATGTAGGTAGGTAGGTAAATATATATAAGTATGTAGGTAGATAAATATGTAGGTAGGTAGATATGTAGATGCTAGGTAGGTACAGGCCATAAGTAAGACATAAGTACATATATGCTAAGTAAATAGGTAAGTAGGTAACTAAATAGGCATAACAAGTAGGTTAGGTACTTAATTAAATTAATATGGCCAATTTAACTAAACATGGTCATTCAATATGGTTGATTTGATTAAGCCATGGGTATCTTGATGGACCATTTAAAAAATTGACCCTTTTGACTAGATGTACGACTTAACACTTGGTCAAAATGGTCAATGTAGTCAAATAACCAACCAAAAAAACCATGTGTCTTTCATGCCTTCATGCCTTTAGTCAAAACAAACATCCTTTCGGTCAATGTGGACATGTTAGTCAAGTTAAACCTTTGGAAAAACCATGATTTGTAGTAGTGAAGTTTATTTATACAATGTAGGTTTTGATGTTAAATTTTCATATGTTTATTATAATATTGATCATATGTAATTTCAATATTGATATTTAATTTAAAAAATATGAAAAAATCTTAGATTTAATATTTTAAAACCAATGCAAAAGGCCACGTGTCAAATGAAATCCTTAGAAAGGACTTTGTGCATGGCTTGACTAGCTCTTTTTATTGTGAGTAGACCCATAATTTGTGTGTTTAGTGTGCCCCCATTAGTGAAAGTCAAAATTTGCCTTATGTTTTCTTTGAAAATGATGTTACACTAATGGAACATTTTACGTAGTGTCAAAAGCCATTCATTCATGGATGTGATTTAGTCCTCTTCAACACATTCAAAAAGCTAGATGCCAAGTAGTTCTTGAGGCCATGCAAGCTAAAGGTTTCAATGTATTTCACATTGCACTATGCCAAAAATGCCATTCTATGACTAGTCCTTTTCAGACTAAACTAGTTACCTATGCTATTTGTAGTTAAATCAAACTTGTTGTTTATGCCATTTTTAATTGCTTATGCCACATGTAGTTGTATAAGATTAGTCATATAATGACATTTTTGGTGTAGTGTTGGTCCTCTTATATTTTTTCCTAATTTCAATGTGATTGGTGAGGTAACAACTAATACGCTTTTCTTCCATACTAGGAACACCATGTGGCATGAAGATGAAACATCTTTAGTTTGACTAGATGAACAAAGATCATCAATTGTCACATTTGTTTCCTTTGGAAGCATTGCAACAATTTTTGTTGAATAGATTTAGGAGCTTGCATGTGGTCTTAAGATGAACAATCAACCATTCATGAGGGTGATCACAGTAGCCATTATCTCAACAAGTTGTTTGTAAATGCTCTTGATGGTTATCTAATTTTATGCATAGTTTGAATGCAATTGTGTAGTTGCCCAAACATGCTTTTATGTCACAACCAATTAGAGGCATAATCTATTTGTATGCTTGTAGCATGTTTCAAGTATTTGATCTTGTTTGTGTTCAATAATTTTGTGAAAATGGGTCTAGAACACCCATAAAACAAAACATTGCCTTTGTTAAAATTGCTTGGATTATTTCTTAAATTGTCATAAATCATACCCATAACCAAACATAATCCTTATTTATTTTTAGTTGTATGCATTAGAACATGCCCTCCACATCTCATCACCAAACATAACCACACCTAAGGATGGTAAAGATTTTTCTTCATCGGCTTCTACCCATGCTTGTAACCATATGCTAAAATCACTTTTTGTTCAAATGATGCAAAAAATTTGAACAATTTTTTTTTGAAGACTAAGCACTTGGTCATATGGCTTTTTTTTGGATGTTAGAGTGGACATGTGATCATTTATAGGGCTTGGTTTACACTAGTTCAATGCTTGGTCCTTGACATGTATTCAATGGAAGGCATGTTTACCCTACCCATATGGGTCTCCATTATTGGGTCACCCAATGACCCAAAATATAATTGTGTTGGCTATAATAGTTAACATCTAGAATGAAATTGAATTGGAATGCCAACAAGGACTTGTAACATGGCAATTGGTATTAATGGTTGGGATTTGTTGATAGTTTGTTCTTAATGGATTAAAAGCCTATGTATCACCAAATATCAATTGGTGCCACAATTTGGGGCTCCCTACTCCAACAACTAGGCATGTTGCTTGTTGTCGTTGGCAAAAGCTTCACTATTATTGTAAACAAAGAGATGTTTTTTATAGTAGCAATGGTTTTTCAAGGTGATTAATGTCCATTGTATGAATTTTTGTGAGCCCATGGAGATCAAGATTCTCAAGTTTATTATATGGGGGATAAAATGGGGGGCTCCCCCTTCATCAAAGAGAGAAAAAAAAGGCCTCTCAAGTGTATGTTGCCTCACCTCATTGGTTGTCCATAATTTATATGTTTAATTGTGTTTGTTACCATTTTGTTTAAGTTAATGGTAAGGGTATGAGAGGATATAGGGTAGGTAGTAGTGTTGGATGGTTCTTAGACTATAGTTCTTAAATTTTTGAATACATTACTTTCAATTCTAGTTAGTTTAAAAAATAAAATAAAAATAGGACCTAGTTTGATTCCAATTTTAAAATTTAAGTTCAATTTGGGGTTAGTTTTTTTCAATTTAAAAATTTGGTTGGTTTCTTGATAATCTCCTAGTTAGGTTCCAAAATCCAAAAAACCAAAAAGAACTATGCAAAAAAACCCAACTTTTATTCCAAAAAAGAATTCAAATTATTACAAAGGTTTGAAATAATGTCAAATTAATACATCTAGCTTACTTTTAAACTCTAAGTTCAACACTAATAGGTTTCTAATGAATTAAAACTTTTATTTTTATCACCATTTGGTTTCATATTTCATACAATATATCTATCACCTTGAAATATGGCCTCTTGTCACCTTTGAATTCAGCCCTAAAACATCTCGAGTTCGCCCTAATTTTCCTCACACACCCCCTAGTTGACATTTGTTGATATAGTGGGCATCTCTAGATTTGGGGGGAGGGGGGCTACCAACCATAATAGTGGGAAATCCATTTGAATAATGGGTTAATGTCTCAACATTTTACATAAAAATGCCACCTATTTGAGTGGGAAGTGGTACAAATAATAGTTGCGTGGGAGATGATGGAAACATAACCTTGTTGTGGGTTTGCAACAAAATTAGATTACTCTAACAATATGCTCAATCTAATCATTTTATTTTTAACAAATTTTGTAAGAGGACCAAGGAAGTAAATTGGACCATTTTTTCCACTTGTGGTTTGGTAAGTTAAATTAATCATCCCTTGAGACTTCCCCAATGAATATATTTGAACCAACATTGCAACTTGCCAAAATTAAAACTATTGATTACAAATTTTAACAATTTTTTTCATTAACTTATAAAAGTGTCAAAATTTAACACTAATATTCAACAAAACTTATACATGGTTTAGAGGGTTGGACTTGGTGGTTTTTGGTTCCAATTAGTAAAAATCAAACTAAAAGTAGGTTTGATTTTTGCAACCAATACAAAAATTGGAATTAAAAATTTTATTTTTGAAGAATTGAACTTGGAATTGAATTCTCAATTCCATTTATGTGTTCAACTAGAATTATAACTAGAACCAAGATTTATTTATTTTACTTTTTTGAAAAAAACTTGGAACTAGGGGTTAATTGAAGGTTAATCAATTATTAACCACTTATTCTCATCCAAATTACCTAGAATAAGACCAACTAGGTCTAAAATTTAGAACCAAGGTATGAACCAATATTGGTCTTATACAATATGTGACTTGTGAAATATGTGAAGTTTGGTTACCATTACTTCATCATTCATCAAGTCACTCTAATTTTTGTACCCTTCATGTTGGTAATATTGTTGGAAATCAATCATTTAGGGTTTAACGATGTTTTATAGCAACTATGGACTTTTTTTGCAATATAAACAAAAGTCAATCCCAAGGAGATTAGAATGCTTATTGTGTTCAATTACTCTTTTTTCAATCCCACTCCCTTTATATTAACCCCATGATAATGAACAAGTACAAGATGTGAGGCAAAATTTTGACCTACAATCTAGGAGGAATAGCAATGGAAGAATGATCTCCATAGATTTTTAAATGAAAGATGTCCACAAATTGTAAAAGTTATATCTCATGAATTTATGATTTAGATTCATACTTGATTATGCAATGCTTAGAGGAAAGAGTGAATGTCCTTTTTCATTCAAGTAAATTAAGTGTATGTGCAAAATTTGTGAATTACAATCTACCAACTATGTAAAAAATACTTGTTGTCTAGGAAGAAATATAAATGTTGAAATTGATACATGGCGATGGTAAACTTTTGTTGTGGAAGTAATGATAATTTAGTCCTAACTTGTGTGGTATGTGAATGTGAGACTTGAAAATAGAACAATGGTGAAAATGATGTGTTACAAGGTGTTTAATGCTTGTATATGATATTGACATGATGTGCAAAGTCGAAAACACCATAATAAATTTGTTGCCAAACCCATCATATACAGTAGGTTAAAGGTAATTAATTAAATTTTATTGTGATCATGTGAGGTGTTAGACATGTTTATAAATTACAAGATCATAGGAATTGTTGTCAAGTTAGGTTTCTTGGTATGTTTCTATTGTTGTATTTGTGTATTAGGAACTAGTTGAGAATTCAACTTGCATGGGGGTAATATTAATATACTAAATTACAAGATACAAATTGTATTGGCAATTATTATTGTTTAATCCTAGAATCTCACATATGTCTCAAGTGTAATGGAAACTACATTGGTCATAAAATTTGTTGACATTGCTTGTAATGAAGTGAATTGTTGAAAGGCATTAAAGTAGTCATTCTTGCATGTCCCACCTCACTATGCAAGTGATCCACCTTTGAAAGAGCAATCTTGATTTCCTTTCCAACCTTATTGAATTTTTATAAAAAAAACGATTGTAAAATATGAAAATGAAGTGCAAAATAAATAAATAAAATAAGAAGGTTGAAATATGTGCATATTAAAAAGTTAGGTAATAATGAGGTGGGGAAAAAAAAAGAAAATCACCTAATATGTGAAAATCCTTTTTTGATGCAAGTAGTGTAAAAATTTAACATTTAGTGTCCCCTTGAGTTTAGATCGGTGTTGTTTGGTTCTTGATTTTGAAAGATACCTTTGATTTTTTGGGGGGGTTTAAAAAAGCATCCAATTTGGTTTTGAGAACATTTTTTGAATTTATGAACCTTCGGTTCTAGATTTTTGCTAAAACAGTTGGAACCTAGTCTAGTTTAAGACTAGGTCTGGTTTAATTTACATTTCACCTGAATAAAATTAAAATTGATTTTCAATAATTAGTTTTGTCCAACTATTGCACAATGTTTTAGATAAAAGATTCTATATTAATTGTTATGTATCGACAACTAAAACTAATAACTTAGGGCTAAAAAACAAGGCTTGACGAATGCTTTTTTTAAGGTTTGAAAAAATTATTGTTAAGTAACTCTTATTAGTGCAACAACAAAGGATAAATGATGACCCCTTCTTTGTCCAACTAGAAGCAAAAGTGAAAGCAATTCTTTCATTAGTTGGTGGTAGAGTAAGTCTGGCCATCTATAAATATTGATGCAACAAGAGAAATAATTAAATAATGGAATAATGATAAGAGAAATAATAAGGCAACAAGGGGAGCCAATGTAGGTACTTGCTGCACCCCACTCCCCCAAAATCAAATCACAAGTCGGAATAAAGTCAATTTAATTTGGTTATTTATCATGATTTTCTTTGACAAAAGAAGAGGGGCTATGTTATCATTGCTATTTGGCAAAAAATTGACTAAAAATACGAGATTGGGCTTGATTGGTGCCCTTTAAAAAAGAATGTACTTAAATATGATAGCTTTACAAAAGAACATAGTTTTTCGAGTCTCTCTCTCAAAGGAAAAATAAATAAATCCTGAAATTCATGAGACATGTGTGAAGTAAACTTTGTGGTTTCATCCATTACAATGTACAATATGTGATGTTTATTGTGGCAAATATTACATTGAAATGGCAATTTGACATTAGCTAATGGCACAATTTTCCATTTAGTGTAATATTGCCAACATGTTAATATGCCAATTACTATATAATCTATGCCAATTAATGTGTTATATATGGTTAGTATTAATATTACAATGTGGTAAAGTCGACTCGGCATCACCATTGCATACTTGGCATCTTTCATTTATCTAGTTGTATTGAATATTTTGAATGCTTCCCCTCAAACACCAATGGACATGATTTTGGGGAGTGGATGCTCCAAAACATGAATCTATTCTCATGAAAAATGATGCAACCATGTGAATCATGTTTTGCATGTGCTGACTCCAAATGCTCCATTGTTTCGCATTGTATGTATTCTCATGGGATAACAAAATAATATCTCCAAATTCTGCTTGGATTAGACTTGTAGCCTAGGCGACTTCAATACATGGTAGTGGTTAACAAATTCGTATATTGTTTGATGCAGAAAAAATGTACTAAAATAGCCAAAGGAATCTGCACAATGCATCAATGCATCCGTCTTTATTTGGTTAACTACCACATTGGTTACAAAGAGAACAATCAAATACCCATTTGTTGTTCACCGCGATCCATTCATGATGGTTCAGTGGTGGATGTTGTTGTTATTCTACCCTTTCATAAGGAACATCAATTCTTGCACAATTCTTTGCAATAAGAACTCATGAAGAGAGAAATTCACTCTTAAGTTGGGAACTCAAACACACTGAAAAGGGCTTTGAAGTAGAAAAATCACTGCACACAAAGTCTCAGCATACGAAAGAGCTATGGTTGAAAATCTACAAAGCAAACACCCAATCTTTTGTATATTACATTTGACAAAACTGAACTGCTGCATGTGGAAAGGTAAAGAATTTGGTCAGTACTTGTGATCCCAAACCCTGAATTCAGAGTCTGACGTCAGAACCCTAAAAACCCTAAACCATAAACCATTGTGAAACTTAAATTTTTTTATCCAGAAGCCTGTCTTGATTTCTCACTAACAATGTAAATGTCCCAGTTGGCACCTTTCTCTTTGTACATCTATTTTGGCATCGGAAACAAACAATGAACAGAGTTTATACTGATCACAGTCTGTGTTCTGAGGCCTGAATCAAAATATTGAGGTCAGCTCCTTGGGCTCTCAACAAGTAATCCGAGGCACCAAAGCTGAAGAAATGGAAACAATCGTTTCTGGGAAAAATAGAGATGCTGAAGGTAAATGGAAATGATGAATTTTCTTCTAGAGATTCAAAAAAAAGGCATCAATGTTTTCACAACTCCACTTTCATGTGACCAGCTGCCAGTTGACCTGTTCCAGAAAAAATAAAATCCCAGTGAGTCAATCTCACTCACAAACAATTTTGATGATGCTCAGATAACTTATGTAGCTATCTGTGTATACATTTGTAACAATATCAAGACAGGATTCTGCATATACTAAGCTAGAGCAACCTGTGAAAGAGAAAAGAGAGAGAGAGAGAGAGAGCAAGTGCAGCTGGAATAAGATATTCAGACATACAGTTGTTAAAGCCGTCCAATAATGATGTTGCACGGCCAGTTTGGGCAAAACCCATCTGAAGTATACTCTGTAATTCTCCATCCCATCCAGTTGAAATCTGGAGGCACAATGTGCATTCAGTCCAATGTGTGCATTTTACATTTCACGGTTTAATAAATTGGTTTACTAAATTGGTTCTTCAAACTATTGATGAATTTCTTTCTACATTAGGATAATAAGAGCTTTAACACTTGCAGAGAGTTTAGAAAAGGCGAAAAGAAAAACCAGATCTAATTATTACCTGAGTTGTGTCGTCCCCGAATGCATCCACACTGGATGCAGAAGGGACCCTTGTAGGTGCACTGAATGTTCTGCGTAAGTGGTGAGCATCAATTGTTCCAAGGGATGAGAAATGTTCTGGATCCGTGGTTATGGGTTGTTGGATTAATGGTGTCTGATGCAGCCAGTAGTTTGAGCTTGGCTCCAGCCCTAGTAATGAAGATGCCCCGGATTGCAACATCTGCAGATTTGGACACTGGCAACACAATAGGCACCCATATTCTTAGCAACCGGTACTAGCCCAAGCCAAAAATGGTGATGAATGATATATGCTATAAAGTAAGTAAGTGTGTCTTGAAGTGATTTAAGGTACTTTTAGTGGTCTGTTTAATTTCCAGTCTCCTGAAGTCCTGTGCATGAATTTCAAGGCAGAGTAATGTAATTTCATAACGACAATTTGCTATTATAAACCCAGGGGCCAGTTTTGTTTGCAAATAGTGTATTATGGAGATAGTTCTATTTTGCATCTCCTCAGATTTCAGTAGCTACAAGAGAAATGGTGTGAAGCTGTAATACCTCTCTGTTAAGAATAGTATCCAGGTTGTAGTCTAGTGGAGGGTTCACAGAAGCAAGCTTCATAGACAAAAACTGCAACAAAAAAACATAACAAACAAACAAAAGGATTAGCTTTGAGAGACAACTTTTAGTTACTCTTCCCACAGTTCTCAAGTTCCTGAAGGAATAATGAACCCCCATGTGTTGAGTGCTACTGAATATTTTGGAACCCGTTATTGTCTCCAAAGGTCTGATCAACAAAATTCAAACACATTGAATTTGCCATCATGAATCAGAAGGTTTGTTCTGGCATTTTGATAGTTCAACAAAAGTCATTCATACAAAAAAATTGAGGACATGGACTGGGAAACAAATGAAGGGGAGTTGGAAAAAATTAGTGCAAACTAACCTCAACTTGTTGCTGGAGGGATTGCACATAATTAATTATCTCATCCAACATCACCGCCTTACCTGTTACCTGTACACAAGCGGGGTTACTGTTCAGAAAACAAAATGTGAAAGATTCTGAGCTGCTCTTTATTAACCATTGTTCAAAGGATTCACCCATTTTGTGGCAACCCAAAATGGCTTGTAGCAATCAATTGGAGAGTTGATTGAATCACATTGATCTCATCAAGCCTGGAAAACAAAAGGAAAAACAAATGGCACTAGCCTAGCCTAGCCTAATTTTGTCTCAATCCAGATCAATTGGTTGATCCTGTAAGTAAGTAATAAGGAGGGTTTGCTCACCTTAGTGCAACCGGGAACAAGGTCTTGCAAATACTTCATGCGTTCACTTATTTTCTCCCTTCGAACCTAGCCCCCCACAAAAAACAAAACATCCACGAAATGTTATGTTAAGAAGACAAAGAAGACAGTACATAAAATCAATAATCTATGGTCTTAAAACCTATGCAAGCAAGCAAGTGGGTGTGCCATAGCCATTCTTCCTCAAAATGTAAGAGACTAAATGCATAGTCTAATAATTCACTTGGTAAACATTCCTTAAAAATGTGAGACCAAAGAAAAGAACACATTGGGTTCTTAAATGTGAGAGCAAATGGAGACTACAATGAGTCCTTTGAGTGTCTTTCCCCTGTAAATGTTTGAAGTGCCAAAAGAAAACTAGTACAATTGGGGGTCCAAGTAAAAAGAAGCATTGGGAACTCTCACCCTTTCAGCCAGAGAATGGCTATCAGTGGCTTGACCTCTTCGCGCACGCACGTGAACGTAGTCCTGCTTGCAGGACGTGGTGGGTTCACTGCAAGGTGGTTGTTGTTGCAGTACCTTCACTTTGTTCTTCATCGTGGACGGGTGTAGAGTCCCCTGCTGCTGCTTGTTCTTCTTGTTCTTGTTACCAGCGACCCTCGTACTGCCAGGACTCAGAGACTCGTCTCCTGAGTTCTCACTGGAGCTCCGCTCTGATGCCAGTATGTCCTTGAACGTCGCCGACTTGGTGGTGGTGGTGGTCATCGTCATGGTGTCTTCTCTATGAATTTCTACCGCCGCCGCCGCCGCCGCCGCGGCGTGCCGCCTTTCCTTCAACCGCTTGGCTCTTGAATCCTGATCACTTGCAGAATCATCTACCTGCTGCTGCAGCTGCATCAACAGACAATTCTCAAACCAAAAGTACAAAACAAATTTCATGATCCGCTTGAATTTAGCAAGGAAATAGTACCAAGAATGCAGCTTGCACTAGTACAAATCTCAAGTACTCAGCTAGCTAGCTCCAGGTTTGGATTACAGTAGTAAGTACCTTTGATTCTGTAAAGTATGCAGCTATTGTATGGCTCTGATCTTTCACAATCTCGGAATGAAGCTGTTTTTTCCTCTTGTTCCGGGCTGTGTCGTCGCTTGATTCAGCTCTAGTGGTGCAAGTAGCTTGCTCTGACGTGCTGGAGAAATCAGCTTCCTGTGTCGGCCCGGCGTGTCCAGCTGATAATTCTTTCACATCTATCATATCGCTGTCTGTTGCTGCCTCGACAATGCCGGTGGTTTCCAGCTCTTCCAGCTGCTGCTGTTGTTGCAGGGGCGGGATGATTAGTTCCGGCTTCTGCACCGGCGCTGAGTCCTGATGATGATCAGTAGCTGCCACCAGCAGAGGCGCGAGTTGTCGATCCGGGTCTTGCGTGTCTCGTGGTTGATCTGTTTCCGTGTGTGTGTCCTGTTGCATTGGGTCGTTTTCCGTTTCAAGTTTTTGCGACAACGAGCTGCTGGTGCAGGTGGTCTGCAGGTTGATGATCTTGGCAGTACCTGAAGCAGCAGCGCCAGCAGCAGCAACAGCAGCTGGACATGATGATCTCGAAGAGATTTTGCAGCTTTCAGAGTCTGCAAGTTGCGGCGCAGCTGCTCTCGACGGAGCGCTGCAGCTCCCGACGCGCGGCGCATGACGCGACTTGCCACTACTGTGATCGGAAGCTGAAGTCACGAACGGCAAGGGTTGCGGGATCTGCGAGCTGTACTTGCCAACGTTGTTGCTGAAAGATGAGAATTTTGCAGCTCGCTCAGCGAAAGCGGGATCCGAGGAGAATTGTTCCAAGCAATGCGAGGTTGCTAGCCCAACTCCTTGCAGCGCCAGAGCTCCTTTCGTCGGCTCCACGCTGATACCGCATGATGCCTTCTCCAGCGAGCTCCATGGTCTGCGAGGCGCTGTGCTCAAGTTCAGCAGCTTCGAGTCTATGCAGCTGGAGTGCCCAGCCCCCGCCGTTGTTCCTCCTCCTCCTCTCCGACCGCCGGCCGTCCTCACAGCAGAATTGCCGCCACCTAATCGGTTACTGTGTCCTCCCGCTGTAGTAGCGGCAAAACCTTCAATGCCGGAACTAATTCTGAACCTGTTGCAGCTGGAATCCAACAGCTGCTGCCAGTCGCTGCTCATCATTGTGGAACCCAGAATCTCGGAAGACGAACAGCTGCTGGACCCAGCAACAGCGAGTTGCAAACTTACAGCAGCTGGGGGCGGCGACGTCTGCGCCGCAATGTTAGCCAATTGCTGCTGCTGCATATTGTCCAGCGCTTGCCAGCCCGGGAGCGCGGCCGACCCATCAGATTGGTAACTGGAGCAGGCGCTCGTTACAGTGGCATGTGACCCATGAGGTGTATATGGAGAATCCTGACACGAAGAATCCAGCAGAAACTTGTCGGAGAACGACGCCAACGACGAGTTGGCAGCAGCAGCAGTAGGCGACTCAGTCAGCTGCAAAATCGACATCGCCGACGAGGAGTATGTCGACGCCGGAGTGCTAATGCTGCGTTGAAGCTGCTGCTGCAGCGTGGTATATGCAGAAGAAGAAGGCAGCTCTGACGCCACAGCCGCACCCATATACGCCATCATGAAGAATTACTTCCTGCAAGTCTTCACAGATGCTGCAAACCCAAAACCACAACTCCAAACTAGAATGAATGCTACAAAAAGCTCGCCACAAAACTCTCGATTCTCTCTTCAACCAAAGTATCTAGCTAGCTACAATTGAGAAATACTTCTGCAGATCATCATGACAAACCCAAAAACCCCTAGTGCTCTCAGGAACAAGAATATGATCACTACTACAACATCATGAGTACTTCACTTCCTATTATGAAAAAAAACTGCAAATCCATAGAAATTCAGACTTGTAAAACCCAACTCATGTCCAAGCTCTGGAGAGCTTCTTTCTTATTCTTCTTATTCTTCTTCTTCTTCTTCTTCTTCACCTCCCCCAGCAGCTTTGCAGAGGCAGCTGTTAAATGAAATATCATACATTATCTACAACCCATGCAACAGATACAGGGCTTGAGATTCTCTGAAGCTCTGAATCTGTTCTCTAAATGGGTATCAGCTCTTCTAGAGCTCCAGAGCTGCAGGCAGCAGCGACAGGAGGAAGAAGATCTAGGGGTTGTTGCAACCCCAGGGAATGGGAATCTCTCTCTCTCTCTCTCCCTCCCTCTTCTCTCTCTCTTTGTCCCTCTCTTCTCTGAGTGTAGAACTTTGCTGTAATCTGTGTGATGATCCTTCCTGCTGCTGCAAGGAGGTAGAAGTAGTAGGTAGGTAGGTAGGTAGGTAGGTACCTAGTACCTACCTACCTTCCTGATTACCTAGTGGTGAACCTACACAGGTGTTAATTGTTAATACCTACCATTTTCTTTTACCATAGTTGTAACTTCTTTGGGCGTTTGTCTTCATTTTTTAACCCGAAACCTGGGCAAAAGCTAAACTGTGGTGAACTACTGGTTTATTTATAGTGAAGAGTCAAAGACCCAAGTGTGGGGGCGGGTATTTGATATTTATTAAAAAATGATAATAATAATAGTGGTTTCAGAAAAATAAAATGGAAGAACTTGCCGAGTGCGGTTATTTGATTTTTTGGGGATCTTTTAAAGAACCGCCCAGGCTTGGGGTTGCAAAACCCATAGTCAGATGGTTTTGAGGAGGGAGGGGGTGTGTGGGGTTGGATGTTTGTTTAGGTGGGAGTATGCCTCAGTTTTGTTAACAAACCCCTGGACAGATTGTCACATAGCAAGTATATGTGTAGGTTCTTTGATAGAAACCGAGACGGGTATATCAAATATAATTGTAGGTCCATCGGGGTTCTTTGACAAATATGCTCTTGTAATAAACATCTGGGTATTTGACAAATACCCAGTTCCTAAAATTGAAGGCAAAACATTTTGATGAAATTGTTTTTTAAAAAAATTGTTATTCAGAAATGAAATGTTAATGGGATTAAAAAACAAAATCCCATTGATCTTGCATCTTGTTACAATAATGTAATCACGGTACACATTCAAACTATAGAAATCTAGCCCTTCAAGTTGAAATGAATAAATATAACTTCCTCCAAACCTAACCCAAATGAAAACTAACAACTTTGTGAATCATTGATACAGCATTTTGTCAAAACTGGTTTACTTGTGTAGGATTCTAATCCTCTTTATGTTTCAAATTCCATCCCCATAACTTAACTTAGATGCCTTAAACCCTAATAAACCACTAATAACAAAGTTGAATCAACAATTCACACATCGTCACCTTGATTAATAAGGATACATATCCTCGACTGAACATGGATTCATCCATGCCAAGGATAAAAGAGCTCCATTTGGAAAACAAAGACAAATTAGGAAACAGGAAAAACACACAAACTTCTTTTGTCGCATAAGATACACAATACAAAAAGAAGACATAATCTTGAGAGACAAGACACATAGAATATTGAAAACCCATACCTCGAACATAGGACCCTGAACACATAGAAGACATTAAACATATGACACATGAAAAACAAAATGTAAGACATAAAACCCATAGAAAATACATACCTAATACATACACATAGACAACACCAAACACAAATGACATATCCAACAAAAGACACTAGGAAAACCTAAGGCACAAGATACCCAAAACACAAAAGAAAACAATATAGAAGACACATGTGACACACATGTGATAAAAGACACACCATAAACATAGAAGATAAACATAAAATACAAAATAGATGGCCAATAGGTCCAAAACACACAAAGATGACAAAATGCACATAGAATACACATAGTGGACCCATGGACTCACCATTCATCACTCTTGTATTTTTCATAGAAAATTGTTGGTCAACCTAAAATCACATGTTGAAAACTTTCCCCAAAACCTTAACACAAAGCTCATTTCATCATTTTTAAGAAGCCACTAGATTGTGTGGGCAAAATAAAATATACAATTTGACATTACACCAAAAACATGGTGTTATGATTGAATATTTTTGCAACTATGTTTTGGTGCAATCACAATAAAAGGAGCCACCTTGAGTGTAACTAGTCAAATTTTCTTGAAAAGTATGCAAATCTCATTTAAATCAAAATATTATTTGAAATGTATGTTACACCCTTTTTAAAATATCAATTTAACATCTAAATAAGTTTGAAAGTAGTCCAATGAATATAAGTTTTTTTAAACATGTTTTAAAGTTGTGACCATTGCCCTTTAACACTACGAAATAGTGTAAAAACATTATCTAAACACTATTGCTTAACATTACCTTAATGTTTGACCAATTTGGTCTTACAACAACTAATTATGTTTATTTAAGAATTATCTAATGGTTGCTTCGAGTTCCTTTCATCATGTTTGGACATGTCTCAAACTTAATCATGCATGTAATATGCCATTAACATATGTCATTTATGCAACTAATGTCATATAATTATATTGTGCATTGACAGTTGGGTTACACATGAAAAGGACTATTTCATTACAAAAACATCCTAAACCTCAACATTGATTGGTTGATTGTTATGATGTGTATAACTTACAAATTATGTCATTTCTATTTGTTTCTTTAGATAGGAGCGTACAAATTAAAATCAATATGGTTTTAAAATTAATAATTTTGATAGTTAAAACATGTTTTGCAATATTTGTTCAAATTGTTTCATATTTTAACCACAAATAAATTACCTATTGGCATAAAAGTTTAATATTATAGAACACCATTTTTGTGCAATTGATATTAGAATCTTCAATTTTTATAAAAATATTGCATTAATAAGGATGGTCATATTATTATTTTTTATTTATTAAGTTCTATATCAAACATTTGGAAGGCAATGAAATGCGGATACAAAAGATGATGTTATTTGATTTAAAAATAAAAACTTTGACATTCTAAATGAAAGACTATCATTCTAGAAATGTCTTGAAGGTTTGCATTCCTTATTGATTTAAATATTTTAATGGGACATTCAAAGTTTGTTCAATTAATTTTTATCAATCATTGTTGTGCTTATTAGTTGATGTACAAACCATACATATCCACCCTTCATTGTTTATCATCTTAGAATGTTCATTTTGCCTTAGGACATAAAACACATGTCATAACTAAGTCATAGTTGGACTATTGTGCTAGATCAACTATGAATGCACCCTTTAACTATATGATTAGTCTTCATAATTAATAATCGTTAGTCATGACTAATAGTTGTAATTAATTTGTTTTATGAATTGGAAAAAAAAAATGGTAGGTTTTAATTTACAAATTGATAAACTAGCTTAGTAGTAGCTTAGAATAACTTAGTAGTAGCCTAAGGTAACGTAGAGTGGCATAGTAATAACCTATAGTGGCTTAGTGTAGCCTACATGAATAGGGCCTAGAGTAGCCTAATTGCTTAAGGATTTTATAATGGTTTAGTAGTAATCAAAAAACTAGTATAGAGTAATTAAAGGTAGCTTAGGTAGCATAGAGTAGCCATGGGAGCAACCATTTTATTATTTTAAAATGGCCTATAGTAGCCTAAAGTAGCCTAGTTACTTTGAAGAGTGTCTAATTAGTTTACTTCCTCAATGGAACTACTTTGGCCAACTTAGATATAGTTAAGTTGGCTATAGATAATCATGTAGTTAGATATATCTCAAGTGATTACAAATGTAGTTGTTTTCCAATCATAAACCCCACATTTTGGCATTTAGGATAAAGTTGACAAAAAGTAACAACAAAACCCATCATAAAATTATTATGTATTCAATGTTTTTATTTGAATGATCAAAGACAAGATACTTCCTTGCTATTGTGTGTTAATTTTCAAATTTCAAATTGTAAGAATATGTTTTAAGCTTCTTTAAATGTAACTAATTTTGACATTTTTTAAGGTGTAATTTTTGTTTCAACTATGTGTCAAATATGTTCTAGAAAAAAAGAAGTCACAATTTTTCAATGACATATTTGAATACACAATGATCTTTAATTTGGTACATATATATTTCATTAAATTTCTTACTGAAAGAATAAATTTGAACACCATAAAACGATTAATCAATTTGAAATGTACTTGTTACCTACTTTTATCATACTCAAAATTTTCAAATTTTGTATTTAACATACCATTAACTCAATGGAACACATAATGAAATTCAAATAAATTTGGAATTTATTTTCTT
>Ga0209611_10006185_pt1 | contig 19743 bp, 15 predicted proteins | sample S1TSphgellanicum_3_FD_187693 | JGI IMG/M metagenome (GOLD analysis project Ga0209611, IMG submission 187693) | Host-associated microbial communities from peat moss isolated from Minnesota, USA - S1T2_Fc - Sphagnum magellanicum MG (SPAdes) (version 2) | ecosystem: Host-associated > Plants > Peat... | reverse complement strand
TATTGGTGGTACTAACATATCTTCAATCTACCTATGTCTTTGATTACTTGCAACACTTATCTACCACATAGTTTCTAATATCTATCACACCACTATCTATGTTTCATCTACATCATAATCTTCAACACATTCCACCCAAGGAGGACACCAACAAGTCCACCTTTCCTCTCCAATTTCCTAGTTGGAGAGGCACCTCTTTTACTTATGACATAATGGGATGGGGAACCCCATCCGCGAAATGCACCTTGATGGGTGCCTTGAACTCCTCCAAGTGGAGCTCCATCCTTTCGGCGCTTTCTCGTGTTATGAAGTTGTGAGAAGCCCCTGTGTCCAAAAGACATAACAAATCCCGCTTAGCAATCTTCCCTTTCAAGAAGATAAGTCGATTGCATTTAGCTTGGGTTAGGTTGGCATTGAGGGCAATTACCTTAGAGCCCATTCCCCGTTTTGGACTTGGGGCAATCCTTGGAGTAGTGCCCCATCTTGTTGCAGTTGAAACATGCTCCTTTGGGTTTCACCCCAACATCTCCTTTGGGTTGGCTCCCTTTGAAAGGAACCCCCTTCTTCACAAAGTTCCCCTTGGGTTTAAACCCCGCGCCTTGGAATTGTTTGGGCTTATCTTTGGTTGGGCTTCTTTGCCCACGGTTCCATTCGCCGTCATGCCTTGGTTTCTTGTGAAGGAATTTATTGTCCTTCTTGAACTCGGATTTTTCACTTCACCCCACATCTGAGAAGCCTTCCACTTTCGTGATGGCTTCGGATAGTGAGGAGGGCCAATTTTCCTCAAGCTTTCGCTTGGCCCAAGTTGGAGGTCCCATCACGAATTGGCACACATGGTCCAACTCATACATGTGCCGGATCTCAAGCATGAGTTCGGAATAAGCCCTCACATATTGCCTCAAATTTTCATTTGTGGCATTCACAAGGTCACGAAGTTTGCACCTCGAGATATAGTCGGAGTTCCTTGGGACAAATTCGGTCTTGACATGGTCCTTGAAGAACTCCCAAGTGTAGCCATGGTTCTTCCCTTCCTCTTGTCTCATTGTCCTCCACCATGTGGCAGCATAGCCTTTCAAGTAAGACTAGGCAAGCTCCACGACTGAGTGCCGTCCAACCTTGGCAGCATGCAAATAGTCCTCCATTTCTGCAAGCCAAACATCCACAACCTTTCGGTCATGGGCACCATCGAAGTTCCCGGGTTTGGCTGGTTGGAACTTCCCATCCTTGGATGCTCCTCCTTTGAGGGCTGGGTGTGCCACTACATGCAGAAGGTGTAAACACAATTTCATGCAATTGAATTACAAATTGAAAACCTTATTTATCGTATCCTAGTATAATGTATGGTGGGAATTGATGTTTAAAGGAAACAATAGAGAAGTTCAGGATAGTTCAAAAGAGGGAACTTGGATCCAAACATGTGCCTATAGATTTGCTTAATGTCGGGGGTTTGTCTAGAAGCTGATCGCAAGACAAGAATTCCCATAATAGCCCCATTCGAGCTCCTTACTCATTGTAAAGAAATGGTAGAATTTGGTTTCTATAAATAGGCCAACAATGATTATTTTGAGAGGAGAAAAGGTACCTTGCTATGCTCTTGTGTAAGTAAATATGGATGTGCATTGATGACATGTAGAAGAGCTGAGATGAGTTATGCTAATAAGCATGGAAGGGCGGTAGGGAGCTAAAGTCAGGAGGCACTGAAGTGTTTGAAAGAGAAAAAGTCAAAGAGGGAAACAAAAAGAGTGGATGAATTGCAGTGTGCAAGAGGGAGGGATGGAGGGAGTGTCTGTCTATGGCCAAATTCAAATCTTCGTCACTTGTTCGTCATCACTCAAAACCCATCTTTAAAACATTGACAAAAGTAAACACTTTTGTAATGACCAGGCATGCCATTGCTAGCAAACTCATGTAGTGACAAGAATTTTATTTTATTTTTGGAAAGTTTTCATCCTTTTTTTTGGGTTTTGTTTTTGTTTAGGTGGGGGGGGAAGGGTGCTTGGGCCTTTGCTTCCTAGGGGTTTTGGGTGTAGCCTTTTTTTTTAATGGCTCCTTCTTTGCATTCCTTGTTAGTTTGAAATATTCCTTGTCTTCATTGCTCTGGCTTTTACACTTTAGGTGGCCTTTTGAAGTATGTCAAGAGTGCTCACCTTCTTGTTAGCCTCATTTCCCAAGCTAGCTAGGTTGTTTTATCTTTGCAAATGTGAAGCCCTTTGGTTTTTTTTTGGTTTTATTCCTTTTGTTTCTAGGGGTTGGTTTCGGGCTTAATCTAGTTCCATCTTGGGGTTGTTTGAGTTTCATTTCATGTGCCTTCGTTTGTTTCATAAAATCCTTCAAGCCATTTAGGACGAGGTTAGGCAAGCTTTTCACCTTCCTTTTGACCGAATTGCTTGAGACTCGACGAATGAATAACATGGTTTTTTTCCTCCTATTGTCACGTTAGTGTTTGCATTTTACTCGAAGAGGTTGTTCAAGTCAATGAGATCTTTTTGCTTGCCTTAGGAGGTTTATGGCGGGCAACTAGTCTTCTACATAAGAAGAATTTCCATGTGCTTCATGTGCATCCCATTCTTTCCACTCATGGGAAAAAATTTTGACCACTTGTTTTCACCAATGTTTAACTTTAGGGAGAGTTGATGAATATAATTACGCTGCCAGAGCTTTCCAACCCATGATGCTAACTATTTTTTCAAAGGACATTGTTGTTGCCCTACACCAACTTCACCCCTTTCCTTTAAACGTTGTCCCTCCACCTATTTTTTATTATTAGTATGAACACATTTTTATTTTAGATAGGACTTTATTTGACCAAACCTTAGCCATTGTTCCCCATTTGTCTTCGGGTGGGCTTTCTAAGATGGTATATGAACATCTTTTGGGATGCTTCATACTAGAGGACCCATCCTCAAGGTTTTCAAAATTATTCCAAGCTACTATTGTTGTTACTCATGAAAATATCCTTAGCTCGGTGGTCCCTAGTGTTGAAGGATAACAAATTGTTGGTAATGGCAAACGACATTGGTGGTCTTTGTCCTATTGCCATAAGTAAAGTGTTTTTTCAATTTATTAGTCGTTCCATTGTCCTACAACTTTGGAGGTGTTTTAGGAACATTTATCCCCCCATCAATTTGGAAAATTGACCCTTGGAGCCTATAAGGTTATCCCTTTTGGCATTCAAACCCTCCTCAACCTACACCCTGATTAGGCCATGATGCAAGTTGACATCAAAAACACTTTTAATAACATTTTTCGAACAATTGTTTTAAAAAGTTATGTGATGTTGAGGGGCTTTTGGCGAGCATTGTCCCCTTTACCAAATTGTTTTATGGTGCTCATTTTTCACTCTACTTCTAGCATAGGCTGCATTATTAAATTAAAAATAACATTTCTTAATCTTTCTATTAAATTAATATTATTATTATTTAAAAATACAAATTAAAAATATATTCTAACTAACAATTGAATTTTTCACATGTCCATCAATTTCACAACATAATGAAAGTTTAAATTACTGCCTTATCACAAAATTTCTCCAAATTCTTTAGATAAAAAATGTATTGTGATGAAGATTGTCAAATTGTGATTAGTTTGTGTGTACATTGTGCCAAAAAATCACCCATAGGGATGACAAGGCAAAACTTACTTCCCATCTTTGAAAATTGAACAACAAGATCAATACCACTTGCTGCCAACAAAATTTGCAAAGTGCAAGGTGATAATGGAAGCTATGGAGTACAAATCCAAGAAGGTAGTGCTATTCAAAAGTGAATTAGGTAATCCATTGGAGATGGTAGTAAGCTTTGATCTAAAGCCCCAAGTGGTAAAGTAGATATGGAGGGCTTTGAGAGCCTCCCTTAGCAATCACTAACTCCAACAATATGAGGATTTCATGTTGCAACACATTATGTTTAAATTGGAGGCAATATGGAGGAGGCAAAAATCTAGGCATCAAGAGAAGCAATGGAAGGAAATGAAGAACCATTTGGAGTAGATCTTGAAGTAGTCATTTGTGCAATACAACCTTGATGGAGCCTTGTATAAACAAAATCTCTCTTGCTATGTGAGCTTCTACTTGGAGGTTTTATTGTGTAATAGAAGATGTGTTTGTGTTTTATTAGCTGCTCTTTGAGTATGGCAGCAATAGTTTTTAGAAGATCAAAGGAAGGAGAGAGAAAGGGAGACTTTGCCACCCTAGGACAATCCCACTGTGGTAATCCTGGAATGGCAGGTACCCCACAAGTCTGTTTTTTTGGCATTTTCGTTGTTTATATTCTTCCTAGATGGCCATACCATTTAGAAGGTTTGGAAATAATCTCTTGTTGTAGAGCTCTTAGTATTTTTGTTTTACATTTCTTCCTATACCTATCTCCATTGAACTTTCATTGATAAAAGTCATGGACAAAGTGAATTGTGTGGTTCCTAAGATAGGCAGGCCCATGTTTGGAACAGAAATGACCCTAAGACTTCTGTCATTTCAGGATATATAGGAATACAAATTAAGGATCCTTTTGGGTTGATGGCTTGGGCCATGTCAATTGGAGAGCATTAATTAAGTCTCAATCTAACAGGAAAACTTACTGTGGATCTAGTCAAGGAAATATATCACTACTTTACTGTGTAGTGTTACTAAAATTGATTGATAGCTGTTACATCATACATCGCCATAATGTTCCCTTGATGCTGTGCGTCCTGCCACACAACCCACTGAATAGACCAAGACCTGTCCACAAGTAAATTCTGTAAGCTTCAGATCATCACTGGCACACCTTAAAATACCCAGAGGTAGTAGCCCATATGAGCCAATGACCCAACATGTGATATGAGCAAATAATACCTATATCTGATTGTAGTATTGCTTACCAAAACAAAGAAGATGACAACAAAAATAATCCCCAGAATTCGGCCATCTCTTTTGATTTCTTGTGCTGCACCTCCCCTACCATTCCCAAGTTCCCAAAGACAGTTTGCATGAAATAAATCCAAACCAGCAAAGGGTGAATCAACCTATTTTTCTGGTTAATGTGACTACAAAGATTGTATCATGGGAGATCCAAGCATAGGATCTCAGTTGCAACCTGAACACAAATTGTTGTGATTGAAATTGAAAAGTGCCAATAATGGGAAGTATGCAGCATATGATCCACCTTGCTACTTTGATGATGGAAATTATGCTAGTTTTCTTGCATTGGTGTGTTGCAAATTGCAAGGACAAAATACATACAAAACTTACTTGCAAGATTGGCAATTGTAGCACTTGATGGATGCATTATTTGAGTAAGTGAGGCAGTCAGGGTTGGAGCTGTTAGACCCAGTGCTTGTGTCAAAATTTGAAGGACTCACAATTGTGTAACCACACCTACATCCACCCCATGAAATGAGATTAGTGAAAGAAAACTATCAGTCAAAAGACACTGCAGTAGCACAGGCACCTCAGATTCCACATATTTCTAGTCAGGAAGGAACCTGCAAAAACCCAGGATATAGAAAAAAAAAAGCCATACTTGAAAATAAGCATGATCAAATTTTAGCCCCAGATTCTAATAAGTCAACAATCTCACTATTCAGTACCAAGAATTTTCCCAAGCAGCAGAGGATCTCCAGATCATTAAGGTCTGGGATGGCAGATTATGTCATTTTTTGGGCCACATTATATGACAGGATATACGATGTTATATCCAGTGATGATATACACTTGTAATAGTGCGCAACATGCATCTGTTGAACATGAATTTTTCTAAAACTTCACTGAATCTGCCACCCCAGACTTTAATATCATGGAATGGCCTCTCCATGCCCATCAAGTTGGGTGCATTGCCTAGCTTGCCCTAACAGGCTCACCCAACATAAATGGGCAGGGCTTGACCATTCCATAGTACATTTCAGCAAAGCGAACCAACTCAAACCAGTAAAAGCAAAGCCATGAATGTGCTAACTGCATTAGAAATCTCACTCTGTTGGAGGTCGGCAGCAGCCAGATTGGATAGGATTCAGGTCAGAGTTGTAGTAATCTGCTGCTGACTGCAGTTCAAAAATTTCCAACCCAAAAGAAAAAAAGATGAGGGAATACACTACCTGATGGGAGCCAGAGAGTGAACCACAATATGAAGTTGGAATCTGAAGGGCATATATACAAACCCAAGAGCTGATGGTTGCAACATACCTGAATGTTATTTAACTCATCACAATTGTTGCTGCTCTCTATGCAGCTTTGGATGTGCACCCAATTTGTTGGATTATTCAGCTGTAACCAACAACTCCCCATGAAAATGAATAATAGAAAGTGAATAAATCAACCCATATAATTCAAGTAAAAGAATTTGGTTCAGAACTTTCAAGAATGTGGGGTGGATGACAAGGGGAGTGTCTCGAAGGCTGTACCTTATGCCGAATAAAAGGAGAATAGTCATTAAGTGTGTATTCCTGAAACCTGTGTCAACATCCATAGCCAGGTCAAAAATACACTGACGATTGCTTCTATCTTTACTGGCAAAAGGGTGTGGGATCAAAGAAACCCCAATTTGTACAAATTGTCACCAGAAAGAATTGATAACTTACTGTTGTCCGGCAACTGAATATCCACCTCCTTGAGCTGTCACTACAAAACTGCATCAATAATGAAAATTCAATACCATTAAGATACAAAACTGAACAAATATACACAATTCAAGAAAGAAAAAGACTTCTTTGTGCCAAAGAAATGACTAAGGTTGCCACTCACAGGATCAGAATCATGTTTTGAACAGATAGTAGAATTGCCTCTATAAGAAAACAATTTACACCTTTCACCATAATCAAACTCGGATATCCCAGGAAGAGAAAAAAGAAAAGAAAAAAAGATTGTTCTCAGGTATTTCATCATAGGGGTTAATACAAAAAGATAAATCCTAGAATCCTAACCCCTGGACTCAAAACTCACCCTAACATTAAAAAGATACCTGTGAACCCTGGAACCTTGCAATCAGAAACCTTAAATTGTTATGCAACTTTCCTGGTATCATGATATATCTGAAAATGGGTTGAGAAAGCTTACATGAAGACAATAAATCCCGCAAGTATAAGGAGGATCATCAGCATCAAAACCAGGTACTGTGAGGTTCCCCGTTAAGAAAAATAATATCACGTTGGATGGTTCAACATCAAATTACATATGAAGTTCAACCAGAATCTACTACAACAGTTAGACTATTGTCAACTGGGAAAACTGACAAACATATGATGATACCTTTCTGGCCGGTATCTTGAAAGAATCAATTTTATGAACTTCACCTTTTCCAGCACAGCAAAATTTGCAACTTCTTATGTGTAAGCTGCTAAGTAATCTTCCACAAGGTTTGAACTTTGAACCCTCATTACTCAATCTGATTTCTTGCACTAAACTCTGTTTATTTCCTGCTGATAAATGCAGAGCTCATTTGGATACAGTATAAAGGAGCGGAACAAATGCAGAGGAGGCTCCAAACAATCCCAAGATTGACCTGTATTTCCATCAACCACCAGTGAAATATACCTTCTGATAAGCACAAACTCCAACAGAAATAACCCACCACGACAAAAGCATAATCCCAGCTGGCTACAGACTAAAACAGTAACAGGCAGATAAAAATAAAAAGGTCATCCAACAGGCCAGATTTTAAGTGGTATATTACTGCTTGTCTAATGCGCAAATATTACTTCCAAAATATCAACCCAAAACCTTAGATCCAGGATCAGAACATTCAAAGACCAAGACATAAGGGGAAAAAATTAAAAATGGCAAGAGAGATTAGATGGAAATCCCATCTGGAGCTTACACAATTAAAAAAAAAATGGCAATCACAAAAACGGGTGCTCTCAAAGACTTTTCACAGTCTCCATGCCTCGATGCCAGCCATATTCCAATCCCAATAAGTGCCACTGACAGTAACTGCACTCAAATGGTTCACACAATCACTCCCACTTTCCAAGATCACTATCTTTGTTCATGATAAACTTCAAATCTCAACTACTCCAGACTACTTGAAATTTGAATAGAGTATATATATATAGCAAGAGAGAAAATTTCCAGCCCTATCAAGAATTTTCCCATTCATCAGATATGCAAAAAACTGTTCATAGACTGCAATCCCCTCCGCTTCAACAATGACATGATCAAGAAAGGGCGGAAAAAACAGCAAGGACAGAAATTATGTACCTACCAGACCAAGAATGTTTATCAACTTGATGAAGTTTGAACTTCTAGTGCTTGGTGGCGCACTTAATATTTTCGGACTGTATGCACTCTCCATCATATCACAAGAGTAGTAGAGAGAGACTTGAAAAGTAGTGGCCGGAAAACTGTAGAGGTTTTTTTTTTAGTCAGAGCATCATGTTACAAAAGGTTAGTTCTTGCAGAATCACTTGGTGCAAATTGCAGGTTGCAGAATCAGTCAGTTGTGCATCCATCTTACAAAGTAAAAAGCTTGCTTGCAGAATCATGAGTAGTTGTTTATCATTGCTGTGATCCTGTCTAGAATTCTGTGCATGTCCTGGAAACAGGAGCTTATAATCTGCCAAACAAAGCTGTAAAAGATTTCATGAATCTACACTCTGATCAGTGAGTCCTTCGACAACCCAAGTCTCATGTCCCTCCATGACTTGATAAATTCAAAATTTCCATTTCCGAATTCAAGGTTTTGTGGATAGGTACCTTGAGGTGAGATTCGGCGAACTGGTTTGGTCAGAGAGAGGGCCCTTCCAGCTCAATGCAAGATGAAAACTTGTATAACTTCAAGTGCTTCTGATACACGCTTGCACTCCAGCTCAAGAAGCTCTCTCTCCTCTGCAAAACAGAAACTCATTGATAGTGGGCTCTGAGCTCTCCTCCCTGGCCTCCAAATTTGGGCGAGGATTTGGAGCAAAAGAGAAAGAAAAGGATTGTCCCTATCTATCTTTCTCGTGCTAGGAAAGTCTAGAATGGCACGATCCATGGCCTGCGAATGGTGGTATCTATGTACCTATCAGCTAGGCAAGTTTTACAGCACTTGCACTGGAATACTGGTTCAACAGCAATTTTGAGGGCTGGGTTTTCTTCCCAGAGAACACAATCTTGGGTGAGATGGATTGCAAGAAAACAGCCATTGCTGTCAAGCAATCACTGGGAGTCAGACTGCCAGCGACCTGAGCAAACAAAAATTTAGCAACTCTGACAACTTCAATTTGTTACACGTCTGAAAAATTCCACAACTGGACTACAATGTGGATTTTTTCTTGAGAAGACACAGTAATTCCATCGCTAGTTTTCACAGTTAATCGTAAGCTGCCAAGCGACATACCAAACGAGAGAAAGAGAGAGAGAGAGAGAACACACACACACACACAAGAAAAAGACCCCAAAAAAAGAGAAAACGGCCCGAGACTTGACCTAAAGCTCTGATCACAACTGCATCTCGCACACGGATCACCCCGTGCACATTCCAGAGAACATAGCTCACAGATAACCGAGCCAGAGCTCTACCACATACAAAGATAGGGAGCACCTGGCAGCAAGCGCCTAACACTACAAAAAGAAAGCCAACAATGAGAAGAACAAGAGGAGAAATGTACCCACCAGTTAAGCCAAAACTCCAAAGCTTTCAAGACCAAGGGAAAGAAAAAGATTTGAGGGTTCGACGAGATCTTCTCCGAGAGATTTTCTTTTTCTTTGCAAGAAGACCATTGGAAGAAGAAGAGGAAGAAGATGAGAAACAAAACTGCCAGAGAATGGAAGAAGCAAAGCGCTCGCACCAAAAATGCATGCGTGTGGGCGGGCGGGGACTGACTTTCCTTCTCGTGCATGAACTTTACATCCACGAAGACACAACTGACAATTAATAAAGTATTGAGAGATTTGTCGCAGATTATGAGAGCCAGAGAACCAAGCACCGGCACAAAATGCGGGAACTGGCTATTACTTGGGTATAATCTTTTCATCCACGAAGACACAACTAACTATTAATAATTATAGACATTCGTCGCAGATTTTGAGAATAAAAAGAAAATCACAAAATGATGCGGGGACTGACGACTTGTACTTGGGTGTGGACTGTTCATCCGCAGGTGAGTATAAAATAAATCTAGAGACACGGAGAGAATCGAGACGGGGTCAAGCGGCGTTGGGGATTGCGATTCCGTAACTGCAAGGCTACAATCATGGCGAAAAGCAAATTGCGGCTGTGGACCCACAAGCCTACCTTAAGCGGTGGAAGAGAAGCCGCAACCAAGAAGGCAAAATGCTCATGCGACCGACCGATCGCATTGCTCCGCAACTGCTAAATTTCTTTATTTTTTCACTTTTTTTGGGGTTGCATCCGGCTCTCTTTGTCTCTTCCGAAAGAAAGAGTTTTTTTTTAAAAAAATTCAGTGCTGAATTTTCGCAATGTGGGTAGGTTAGCGGGAAAGAAAAAAAAAGGTATAATATAATGGTCGTAGATTCCCTCGTGTTTTGTTTGAAAAATTGGTGTCAAATTTCATGGAATGGGTTTTATTGTGGAGAATGTTGTCACATTTATCTCTGCTGCTGCCTACTGTTGTCACAGTTCTTTACAGATGTGTCCCCAATTGATACAAACTCTGGAGAAAATTAGTGTTTTTTCTTGGGAATGTTTTCATGCAAACAGCGTTTTTCTTTTTTTTTGGGGGGGGCGAATTTTCACCATTTTTCGAAACAAAAGACCTAGCAACAGGTACCCAAAACAATTATATTTTTAAAAGCCAAAAAATTTCAGATTTTGAAAAAATAATTAAATTTTGCCATATTTTTACCATAGGTTCCAGCAGATAGCCACAATATTCAAGGATTTCTAAAAAGTTCTACTACTAGCAAATCTGCACTGGTGCCAAATCTGACTAGATCTTGTAATTAATTAATGCTTACGAGTCTAGCAACATCCCCAAACTTTTTAAAGAAAAAACACTGAAAGGAAAATGTTAGAAAATAATGGCAATGATCCTTGAATGATTTAATCAAATCTGACTGTAAATCAAATATGAAATATAAATATTTAATCATCCTTCTATTTTTCTTGCTAGTAACAAAAACCAATATAGAAATCTGGTAATTTTATACTCCTTTTTTTTCCTGATTTTTTGGCAATTGAAACCTCCAAAAATAACTTCAGTTTTGAACCTTCATTTTTTAATTCATCTTTTGGCAAACTTTTACCAGCAAACAAAAAAGGCTGTGTGAGTGGGGTCTCCATGTGGGAATGTAGATATCAAATGTGAAGAAATGAGGAGATATGTGATGTGTTGTTCAAAGAAGTGGGGCTGCTGAAAAAGGTTTCTTGTCAGTTTAGACTTTGTCTAATATACCTTTTGGTGGATTTCTATTTGTGTTATTATTATTTAGTTTTTGGTGGACAAATTATTATTATTATTTGGTTTGTTTGTTTTTGGTTACCAAATAGGCTTCTTTGATTAGCCCATTGGGCAATCACTGAAGGGAAAAAACGAGACCAAGCTTTTGATATTTTCAAAATAGATACGTCATATTCTTTCCATTTGGCTTCCCTATATAGGTTCCAAGAGTTCTCAAAGGACATGGGAAAAAAGAGCAGGGTTCTTACAAAGAATTATGGGAACACATGGAAACTTAAAAGAACAATTTGACAACATCATAAAGAACAATTGAGAACATGATAAGAACCGCATGAAGCTCAAGATCCAAAATAAACATTCCTCTGCCTAGCTCCCGTGGAAGACGGTCAAATTCACCAACAATTTTTATTTGACTCACTTTTTGGTCAACAATGTTTAGCTCTGTGTAGAGTTGTTAGGTTCTATCACAAGATTTGACTGGTTTCTTCCAATTTCTAGGGTAAATAAAAAATATCATACTTGTTCAAAGTAATTTTTTTTGTTAATAACAAGAATCCTCACTCTCTCTTAAGAGCTGCTAAGCTCAAAACCAATGTGGGACAACAAAACATGGCAAACAAAAATTTAACATGTAAAAATCGATGTGAAACATTAAAACATGTAGAACAAAAATCTAGCATGCAAAACCACATTGAACCACATGAGGTGTAAAAGACAAGCCCAGAACTGCATGGAACAAAGCTCATTCAGGGTTGTTTAGCATCTCTCACTTCCCCTCAGCCCCAAAAGAAATTAAGCACAAACTAATTAAAAAGAATTTCATCAGATCCAAAAGAAAACACAAACACCACCTAAGCCTAGTTTCTAGTGAGAATTACTAGAGAATTTATGACATTTCACTCACATCCAAATCTTCTTTGTCTTCAGTCAGGATTCCATCCTGATTCAGAACCCCAAGGATCCCCCTTGCCTGCGCCCCAGCCCATCCAAAGATAGGTAGATAATAATGTATTAGGTAACTGGTGAGAGGAGCCGGATTACCAAATATAGTGGAGGTGCGAATGGGTCGAGACTATTTCAGTAATACAGCTCCTCTCGCCTGGGCATAACCGGTGTCCAGACCAATGAAAACATGACTAAGAACTAGAGGAGAGAAAGGAGAAAATTATGTGTTATACCCCCCCTCCTCTGGACCCAATGAGCAAGGGACACTTTGGACAATGCAGTCCAGAAACCAGTTATGTTAATTAAGAAAGTATTGGAGTCATAAGCCAAACTTGTTTGGGATTCTCTTGAATCAATTGTGATGCCAAGTGAAGTCCATTAAGTGGACCATCTTTTTTAATGAAATGAATTTCTGCAGACCTTTTCCAAGATGAAACAAATGGGTGAAAGCACAGTGACCAGTTTTGGGGTCATATTAAGGTACCTTTTTCAGGTTTTCCCTTAAGTGATACAGACAGCCATCTCCTGGTACCACTTTTGGCTCTGCCAGATTCACTTATAATGTGAATGTGATTCAACCATGGGAACACTCTTTGTCATGTGAATGAACAGTGGGGAAATCAATAACGCTCTGGAACAGGCCCCCATAGAGTCCAGTATCACCTAACAGAAGGGTAGTTCACCCTACAGGGTGTGGCCCATTCCGCCCTAGGTCGAAGGGACCTTGCCGGGCCCATGCCATAGTATCTAAAAAGCAAAGATTGCCTGTTGAGGGTCCCCTGTCGCCTGATTGGGAGGCCGACTTGGCAACCAATTCTGTGCATAGACTTAGACACCTAATTTTGAGTCTATGGAATGGGCCCATGCCTGTTTCTGCCAGGCTGGCCTATTGGCTGCTTGCCTGGCGGAGAGCCTCCACAAATGCACAGGAAAACTTCCACTCGGCCTCAGAAAGGGTCTGACCGCAAACGCTCCAATAAGCCCATATGTGAACCAACTTGCATATCAGCTCCGCGCAGCAACTCATCTCCATCCAGAATAAAATTTATAAGGGTAGAGGGCAATAAAACAAGCCATTGGAGGGCAACAATAGCTTGCTGAACAGTGAAGGAACAAGTGCAACCTTGCACATCAGCCTTGTAGTTCAGCCTCCATGCCAATCTAGCTGGTAAGCTTTGCAGCTGGCCCAACTAACTTTGTGTGCACTGAGTCGTTTGCAGATTGCAAATATATTTGTGAAACAATGAAAACAAGACATTAGAGTTATTTGTAAAGTCACCCTATCTTTGAGCATCCTTTCACCCCATTACAACATGGGCAAAATCTACCCCTCTTTTTTGTGCCTTTAATTTGGTTTTAAGGTTTGTATGATCCATATCCAGTGTTCACCTTTCATGATTGATCTCTTTGTAATGTTGCTCAAGGATTTGGACAATTCAAGCTTGGAAAAGGCATGGCTACCAGAACCAAATTAGATGCTTGAGGACGTTTTGCCTCCCCATCCCTACCCGGGGACACCAAGTTGTTGATGCATGGGTACACATCTTGTTGTATTCCTTGTAGGAAGCATTTGCATTTGCGTTTTTTGTGTTTTAATTGCACACTTTGTTGCTTCAATTCTTTGCTCCGCTCATTGTAATTATTCTTGGTGCAAGTAGAACTTTCATCTTCTTTACAACTTAATCTTTGGACTACGTGTTTTCTTATTGAATCTTCTTTACAACATATTTTTTGGATTGTATGTTTTGTTGTCTTCTTGATTTTTGGTGTGTATTTTATTTTTGATTTTTTAATTTGCAATGTGTGTTTTTTCATCTCGTCCAATTTCAACATTGTTTTCCATCGCCCATAACCATGTCTAATGAGGAATTCTTTTCAAAACATACAATAGTGATGGGGGCGACTCATCAATGGCCCACGGCCTTCAAGAATTAACTCCACCACTGCCAAAGGAAAGAATGTTGCAATGGTGGCATGAAGTGCGCATGAGGCAAAATTGTGTTGTTGTTTAGATGGCTTTTGTTTTGGTATACTCCAAAGGAATGGACACAAAAAGTTGTTGAGATCAACGGGTTGTTGAAGGTGCAATCTACATTGTCAAGGACAAGCACCAACCCAAGTACAAATGCCCATGTTGTGAGAAATTGTGGGGAAGCAAACTTAAACTACATCACCACTTCTTGGCAACGCTAAGCCTAGGCATGAAGGCCATCAATGATCTCAAGTCATGGTTCATTGTTGTGAAAGCATCGTAAAGTACAAACATGTGTGGGGCAATAAGTAGTTGGGCACTTGTACCCAACAAGCCTTGAGGAAATGCACAATTTGTGTCTTCAAACCAAGAACAAGGTTTGTCCCCACCAATTACACCATTCGAGGTTCACTCGAAATCTACATGCAACATCAAAGAAGTAATTTCGACCTCAACATTGTAACCCAACTCGCCACATGTAGAACCCTACTTCATTTCAACATTGTTCAATTATCAAAAGAAAATGCATGGCCTACAAAATCATCTACATCCATGCAACAACAAAATAGATCCACAAATCAAACTATTGTTCCAATTCAAACACCTTGCCAATAGAAACAATGCACTTGCAACAAACTTTTGAAGTAAAGAATTTCAAATTTTTGGACCTCAATTATCATCCATAGCACATGTGGCAAATCATGGATGTTGTCCGTAGGACCTTTCTTGGTTCTATACAATAAGAGGAAGAGTTTTAATGCAATCCCTCCTTATTTTAGCCTAATTGGCATGAGAAGACAATATTGTAATCCAAGATTTTCCTTGTGATGGTAGATGTAGGATACGATAAAAAACAACTACAATAATATCATGGGATTTATAACACATTTGAATATTAATGGGTGCAAATATTCAAAAACTTACCCATTGTGAAAGCCAATCATGATGAATTCAACCTCGTTGCTAGGAGTTGGTTGGTAAGTTCCCATTTCTCAATTTTAAATTGGATTCCAAAGAACTCCCAAAAAACCAACATTTCCCCCAAGAAGCTTGTGTTTATAAAATCCCTCAAGAAAAAATGGATTGTCATGGGTTTTAATCATTTTACGCATTTAGGATATTATGGTTTCTTTTCTTAAAGAAAAATAATACAATTATAAGGTTTTCCTTGTTATTCCTCATGGAATTATTTCCTCCCCAACGTAGCTTCAAGGAGGAAAATAATTCCCAAGAGAAATATTTGTTGTGTGGCTTTGGGGAACTATTTCCTCTCCAGAATTGCCCTAGGTAGGAAAATAGTTCCCTGAGGAGACATTTGTTGTGATGCCTCAAGGCACTATTCCTCCCAAAAGCTATCCTTAAGAGGAAAATAGTTCCTTGGGGAATATCTTTTATTTTGCCCTAGGGAACTATTTTCCTACTCAAAATTTACCTTGGAGAGGAAAACAATTCCCCGGGCAAACATATGTTGTGATGTCCTAAGGAATTGTTTCCTCCCCGTAATCACCTCGGGGACAAAAACAATTCCATTTGGAGACATATGTTGTGATGCCCAAGGGAAGAACACAATTGCCCAGGGGAGACCTAAAATGTTTATGGGGGCATCAAATGTTTGGATTATATATATTTGTTTATATTGAATGTGATTTTTTTCATTCCCACAATATCATACATAAAAGATCCACTATGCTGCCAAGGATATCATGTGTCTATCAAACATGGGATTGATGGCGTACTTCAATTAGATTTCAAAAAGAGATGGACAAATGTTAGATTTGACTAAAGTTAAGTTGGTTGAGGAATTATTTGAATGGGACATTCATGATACTCTTCGGTGCCTTGCCTCCTCCAATTTGAAAGTACAAGGGATGGCATTTCACAACATACCAATCAAGGATGATGAATGGTTGAACCCATTTTATTCCATGGGTCAAAATTTCTTGGACCCTCACAAAATCATGAAGACGTTGACAAGCAACTTTGTGTATGATTATCTCCTTGATTCATTCCCCACAATGCTTCCACTAGAACTTCGACCTATAATGGCAACAATTCTATAGTAGTTGGGTCTTAAACTATCAATAAACCCTTGGGATGGATTTAATAGTCTAGGGGTAGAACCCTTTGGTACAATGGCTCCCATTATATTACAATTATTACAAGCCAAATTCCTTTGTAACTTTGGTGGGTGGAGAGATTATGTGGACTTCATCATTGACTTGCGACAATTTTCCATAACCATCAAATTAAACACATATGCAAGGAAACAAAAATTGGAGTGAACGAAATTGTTTTTCCATTTAGTCCAACTACGAACACTTGGGCAATGGTTGCAACAACACAAAGACATGTGGTGCATCTATGGTTAAGAAAACCATTTGAGGATCGAACCATGGCTACAAAATCCTCAAAGGAGGTTATGGTTGAAAGAGAGAACTTGGATTTGTGTATGTAGTTTACAATAAGTTGTCCACCTTCATTGCTCAAGCAATTTGACCTTAAGATATATCTTCATTAAAATAACTAGAGGATTTGTATTATACATTCACAATGTTTGATACAACTTGCGACAATGCATTATGGGATGGAATGAACACCTTCATTGCCAACAACGTTACGAAATGAGCATGTGAGTGTGAGCATGAACGTGTGAACATGAACTTGTGAGCAAAAATGGATATTTTTGGAATATTTTAAGGTTGTGGATAAAATATTCTTAAAATATCTATATGCCATGTAGGAATAACATGGAAATTGTTCTTCCACATCTACATGGATGAAAGTAAAAAATGGATGAATTTTTTGGATGAAAGTTAAACATCAATGAATTTTTTGTATGATAATTACAAGTTGACGAATAACTTGGATGAAAATTCAACATGTTGAAATGTATGTATGGAACTAATTCCAAAATAGTTATGTCAGATGAAAACCACATCTACATGGATGAAAGTTACAAAAATGATGAAATATTTTGATGATCGTGGAACATGAATGAACTTTTGGATGAAACTTCCAACTAGTTGAGTGTATAAATTAAAGAAATTCCAAAATAATTATGATGAATGGAAATCATTGGATTCACATAATTTTCATGTCCAACTTCATCCACAAAAAAGGGTGCCAAAGGTGAAACTCGAAGGAGCTACATTACAATGTAAAAGGGTGAAACTATAACTTGTGTCAATAAAATCAAGTCACACAATAAATCAAGGGTGGGAAATCCACATAATGATGGAATGGGAAAATGCTTGAAAAATTAATGAAAATTATCATGGTGAAGAATATTTTCATTTCTGTAATAGAATAAATTACAAAAGAACAGAACCCATAACAATCCTATTTAACAACTATCGTAATGACACTACAAGCTAATTTACCTTAGGACTTTAACACGATCTAATAATCTATGAACCTCATTCCAACTCTAGGATAGATAGTGGATGATTGATTTGCTAATCCCAGAATACATGGCATATTGCAAAATGTAATATAAGTGCTTACGCCATACCCACAGCCCACACTTGTTGAAGGACAAAACCATCATGGAAAAAAAAATCCATGCAATTACAAGCTGAGTAATCACTAATCATTACCTTATATTGCTTCTGGTTTTTTGGCAATCTTGAAAGGAGGCAATATATCTGTCCATATCATGGAAGAGGATGTTTAAGGGAGTTAACAATTTGGCTTCAAGAGTTCATCTCACCTCCCACTTGTTTTCTTGCATAATGGATAATTTGAACGTGCCGGGATAACGAATCTTCTTCCCATTCCTTGATTTTGGCCAAGCATCTGGATCTAATGGCTTATAAACATGGGCATAAGTACCATTGCCAAAGAGGTTTCAAGGGGCACATGCGAAGGGTGGTTCACGGTTACAGATATGTCGTCTCCAACTTGATTAACGAGGAGACATCTTGGCTTCTCCAAAAGTAAGAAACCAACCTCCTCTAATGCCACCACTTCAATTTGAGTGAGATTTGTCCTTACTTATACATGCCATAAGGAAAGCAAGGTAGGCCTATTGAGTGCATATTTCTTGATTGTCCCTCCTACACAATGTAGAAGGTCATCATGACAAAAGAAAAACTTATGTAGCTCAATTGATACACCTTGGGCTGCAAACTAATAACCAAAATAACATGGAACAAGAATGCTGAACATGTTGCAATAATGTTTAGTGTTTTTTTGCAATGTTGAACAATGATTTTTTGACTTTAAGGGACAACATTCAATTTGCCAAATGTTGTCCCCATAGAAGCACTCAAAAACCTCCATTGTGGGTGATAACAAGATCAGGGCTATTAGTCTCCCCCACATCCACAGCTGATGATTATTAGTTGATCAGAGCCATTGGATTGGCCACTTTCGAATAAAAAAAGTTCACTCGATCATGTTGGTGTGAATCTACTTCTAACCCAATTGGAAGGTTTACCTTATGTTCAAATGATCCAAGCATTTCCTCAGCTTCCAAGTGTGATATTTTAACGGAAAGACCAAAGCTTGAGGTGTACTTGGTAACTATAGCAACAATTTGGACTGGATCCCCAAACTAATTGTCCCTAGGCAAGCACAATTCATTCTTGTCCAAATCGGTCCCAAAAACACCTCCTTATAAAGAGGCATAATACAATGAGGACTACTTGAATGTTCGCATGTAATTATCAGACATTATAGCAAAGATGCAAATAACCCTATTGCTAGATTATTGCAACCAAATTTTATGGATTATTTCATATAAGTTACAAGTTGGCATATCAAAGAGAATTTCTACAAGCACATAAAATGAATGAAGTTAAAATTTAAGCAGGATAAATGGAAAATAAAATTTTAACAGAATAATCTGGAAGAATTTACATCCAACATGAAGTCTCCCCATTATCACACACGAAAGTGCTAGAAGCTTGAGGAGAAAGGGGGACTATTGTTGAATTGTTCTCTTTTAAGAATGATTATTGATAATGCAAAGGATTTGGGAATAAGTAACACATTTAAATGAAGGTAGAGAGGTGCAAATGCATTCCATGAACACTCAAGAGGAGGTAAACAATTTCTTAAACAATTCACTTGAATTTGTGACATAGGTGGGACAAGCCTAAACTTTATATTTTGTGTCATCCAAGAAGGATTCCAGGGCCTAGATTTTAATTCAATAGGCAAAATATTTGAATACAAGGAGGTATGTTTCTTGGAAAACTCAATTTATTCACAACATTGTAGATTTCAATTGACCTCTTCAAGTACCATAAAATAGGTTCCTTTTTCAAAGATTTTACTTTGAACCTTCTCTAATCCTAGATTTTACAGGGAAACATGGAACAATAATTGCAATAAGAATGAATTATTGAGTCAAGTTGGTTGGATTCTACAACCCCAAATGAGGTTGTCGCAACCCCACTTTGGCCAAGTGTGGGGGTGAAGCCCAACACTTGGAAAAGTGGGAGGTTGGGAGTCTTCCGGGACTCCCGAATGTTCAGAGCTCGACAGCAAGGGGCAAAACACGTCGCATTGGG
>Ga0209611_10006183_pt1 | contig 19748 bp, 13 predicted proteins | sample S1TSphgellanicum_3_FD_187693 | JGI IMG/M metagenome (GOLD analysis project Ga0209611, IMG submission 187693) | Host-associated microbial communities from peat moss isolated from Minnesota, USA - S1T2_Fc - Sphagnum magellanicum MG (SPAdes) (version 2) | ecosystem: Host-associated > Plants > Peat... | reverse complement strand
AGCTCTTTTGAATCTTTCTACTCAATGCATTGTGAGATGTATGTTGAATTCAATTCAATTTTAAAATTGTGTTTGATGTCTCTTGTTTTAATTCAGGGAATTCTAAGAATGAATCAAAAGGTGATTACACTAGTGTTCGTGAAGAGAAGGTAATTATTGCGGCTACAAATTTAACGAATGGCCGCACAATTCCTTGTATCCAAGATGTAGGGGCTTCCTTGATGGAAGATCCCTTGTATCATTTTGGAGGTCAAGAAATGGAAATTCATTTTTGCCATAACGACAATTTGGAGGTGAGTCCTTTGCATGTTTTTTTTGTCTTGAAGGTAGTTTAGCTAAAGAAGAAAAATGTTTGAAAATTTGTACTTTTAGAGTTGAGAAATGGTAATGCTACCTTTTTTATTTTAAATTTTTTGAAACAATCTTATTAGTTTTGTGATGTGTGAAGTTACTTTATTGCTATTGGAGTGCTAGCAAATATAAATACACTACTGAAATACAATTGAAGATAATTGAACTTGATAATAGGAAGTTGAGAGTTTGAACTTCATGCCACTACGAATGTTTGTCCAATATTTTTGAGAGTTCAAAGTAGTCATCAATTTGCCATGAATATTTGTCTAATACCATTGAAAGTTCAAAGTAATCCATAATTTGCCAAAATAATCTTCTTTATTATTTCAATGTGAAGGTTTTCTTATGAATGCGTGCATTTGGTGAACTCATAGGTCCAGTGTCTGTCCCCGTCACTAGAAAACTAGATGATAGGACTAGATGATGTAGTCGTTTGCACAAAATTTTTCAATGTTAAGGACACATTTACGTATGATCCACATTCCAAACAAGGATCACATGAAATTGCAACATCTTGGTTGTTGAAAAAATTTCTAGGTGAATGAATACCATTTGATTTTTGATTTGAATGGAATACTAGTAGTGATAGGGGAGGGTCCAACTAGATCTTGGCCAATGATTTTGTGACTTGGGTTGAAAGAGTTCCTCTCTAGTTATGCAACAAAATTCACTATGTACATATGGTTTTCTATAATGAAAAGAAATTTCTCTAGTCACTTGGAAATAATCAGGGAGAGAATTGGTTTTCACCTTGAATCTTCAAGAATAGTAAACCAAATGTTATGCTTAAAAAATGAGCATTTCCTCCCTGGAAAGCCCAAAAAACCTGTTTTCCATAAAAACCTAAACGCATTTTTTAGTGTTTTTCCTAGTACGAACTATGAAAATACATTGCTTATAGATGACATGCCTTACAAGAGTTTATTTAATCCTCCCTTTGATGCCATTTTTTTTGAAAGGTTTTATGGGTCCCAAACAGACGGTGAATACTTGTTCAGAACCGTTCTCCTTCGGAATGTATATCTGTAAATTTGTAAAGTCTAATCCTTTTGAGAGGATTAGACACATTCTTGCTTCTAACCTTCAATATGAAAAATTGGCTAAACCTTGCTCTTCCAAATGTAATGATATTTTTTGTAACAAGATGAAATTTAAACCTACAAACAAAAAGAGGTGAAATATTTTAATTAGTTCTCTATTTATTATGTCCTATGCAATGTTGAATTTTTTTGGGTTGTTGTCTATTTATTTGATTGATACTAAATGTAAATTAGGTATTATTAGTTCTTGTGTTATAAATTGTGCATATTTAGTTTCATGGTAATAAATTAGAGGACTTCAAGATATATTACATGGTGGCCACTAGGGTTTTATTAGAACTGGCCCGGTGGCCGCCATGGTTTTGTTGAATAAGCTTAGTGGTTGCTAGGGTCTTGTTGGAACTGGCATGGTGGTCACTAAAGTCTCGTTGGAATTGGCATGGTGGTCACTAAGGTCTTGTTGGAATAGGCCTAATGGCCGTCAAGGTCTTGTTGGATCTGGCCTGGTGGCTATTAGGGTTTGTTAGAATTGGCCTAATGGTTGTTAGGGTCTTGTTGCATGTGTTTAGTTCTAGCTTTTTGTCATTGTCTTGTTTAATATGTTGTAATGTCACCTAGTGCCCACATGTGATGTTTTCTTGAAATATTTTTTTAAATTCGGGGTAGTTCAACATGTTGTATAACATGACAACAATATTTTTGATTGGACATTGTTATTTGATCATGAGTTGAATTTTGAAGGTGTGCATAACACCCTAATATTTTGTGTTATGTGCATTTAATTAGGGCATGTTTTAGTTTTTTTGTAATTCAAGATTCGTTCACATCAAGCCCAAGTGAGCAAAGGTGTATATTTGTGTTCACGTCTACACTCGAGGCCTTTAGGGCCCAAAAAATTACTAATTTAAAGTGTGAATGGTGTACTCTGCTATTTCCTTCAATTTGCTATTTTATAAGTGAATGCTCGAGTGTTTGGAAGAAATATTGACAAGATTAAAGTCGAAGTGAGAATTGGAGTGAAGCATTTTTTTGCTCATGCAATTGAAAAGTTTTACATCGCAATTTGGTCTTGCATGAAACTGGAGGATGTGCTTGAGGTATCTCCAATGTTGATTCCAGCTATATTCATCAATCAATTTGTTTTTATTTAGAGATGTGAATAATGTTCGAAGACTTTTGGTCAAATTTCTCTTGGGTCCTATTATTATTTGAAGGATTTAAAGCATGTGTACTATGGTTGCCATGGGTTACCTTATGGGAAGGAAGATTAAACATTTTTGGTTGACAATGAACCCAGTAAAACACTTTGAAATTCGAAATGGAATGGTCTTTTTCTAGAGTCCTTCAAAGGTGAGTTGTTACCAAATAATAAGGTGCAATTGTTGGACTTAGCATCTCATTTGTGGCTAGCCTTAATTAAATTGCTTTCGACAAGCACAATTCAAAATCATTATGATGTTTTGGTTAAGTAGTTTAAATTTCATTTAAATTCTTCTTCATGAAATTATTCTTAGTTAATGCAATATATGAAATGTGACAATGGCAATCATGTTAATGCCTAACCATCTTTGGGTATGCACTTTGAATCGTTTCATTTGTTTTCATTTTTTATCTTTAAGGTCATTTCTTATTTTATATGTTAAAAAAATTATGTTATATGTTTTCTTTTGTTGGCACTGAGTTTTGTTCATAGCTAGTTGTGTTTGTTGTTTGCAAATTTTGTGACGACGTTTGTAATTCTGAAAGGGAGAAATCAATGTTTGCCATTAGGATTCTTATTTCAAGATAATGCAAATATAATTGCATATTTGACCATGGACCATCACAAAAGTCCAAAGATGAAGAGGAATTGACCTTAGTCTTAAGATTTGCATTGTTTTAGGGTTACTTAAAGTATTTCATATATGATAATATTATAGTTGGTAAGTAGGTTCAATTTTTATGTCACAAATATGTTTTAATTATTCCATTAATATGTTTGTTGGAGTCTCTTATATTTTCAATTTCATTTGTAGTAAGAATTATCAACAAGTTGGGCATTAACTTGGTTCAAACTTGAAATTGTATTTTAAATTTTCAATAAATTTTGTTGATTTGTGTTAATTTTCTTATGTTAATGACTCCATTTTATTTTTGGTTGTGGTCAAAACCCTAATGGCCACAAGGTGTAATTTGATGATGGATGCAAAGATGCATTTTGCTACTTGTTTTAATTTTTCTGCTATGGTTAAGATCCAGTGGCCACAAGGTGTAATTTGATGATGGATGTAAAGATGTATTTTATTACTTGTTCTAGATTTTTTTAATGGTTAAAAGCTGGTGGCTACAAGGTGTAATTTGATGATGGACGTAAAGATTTATTTTATTACTTGTTTTAGATTATTTTATGGTTAAAATTTGGTGGCCACAAGGTGTAATTTTGATGTTTGACCTATATGTTTTTTGTTGCTTTATTGAAATCTTTTGTTGTGGTGAACAACTTGGTGGCCACTAAGTCATATTTGTAGTTGAAAATCACATTATTTGCACGGTGTAAATCATTTGTTGGTATTTCTAGACTTTTGTAAAGTTTATAATTAATTAAATATGTGTTCCACTTTGGATAAGTGCCAAAAATACCATTCCATCATTTTAGAAAAATCAATTTTGACATGTCCATTGTGATTGGGTGGTTTTTTTATTAGCAAAATAATGTATCATTTAACAGGTCATTTTGAACAATGGACCATTTGACTAATCAAACTTATTTCCATATTTACATAATTTATTTAAAAATTATTATTATTATTATTATTATTGTGGTAGGTAGGTTGTAAAATTTTAAATAGGTAGGTGATAACATACTTTCCCTAGCCTAACCTATTTACCTTAGCCCTCTAAGCATGTACACAAGTTACAAGTATTAGAAATTGAACTATTGATCTCCCCAATGATAAATCAAGTCTTTAACCAATGGACCACACCATCAAAAGGTGTATAATTTTTGTCAAATTTTTTATTTCACATGTTATTTTGACACATCACTACAAGACTATGAGATGCGTAGGTAGGTACATTGTAAGAGGTAGGTAAGTAAGTGGATAGATGGGTGGGTTGTTAGGTAGGTAGGTAGGTAGTAAGTACATTTAGGGTGAATGCAATGTATGGTGGCGCACTTTTAGAGTCATAGTAATAATTTCTGGAAGGTGTTTTATGTTTAAATGCTTATGGTAAATAATTAAACTTGAAATTCATTAAATGATTATTCATTCTAAATTAAAATTGATTATAAAGACATTTGCATAGTTATTTTTTGAAAATAATGAAATCATTATTAATAATGGACTTTTGAAAAAAAAAAAAAAGGACTAATCAATTAGCTAGATTGTTAAAAAATTCAAGAATTCATATTGAATCCCACTCCGAATTGTTTATAGTGACTCAACATGGGTTGAAGAATGAAATCATAAAGTTAATGTGATTTCTTTTTTTGTGAAACCTTAACCAAATGGTATTTATGAACATTTGAAAAGGCATAATTGGACTTTGTTTTCAAAGGTTGTTTTGAAATGAATTTTTCTTTTCATTTGTCTATTTTTTTGTGCCCAATGGGTACATGATTGAAATATCTAAATGGGCTTTTATTCTTATGAATTTTATGAGTGTTTTTTTTTAGGATTTTGAAAGTGATTTCACCATACCAGTTAATAATAACATTTTCAATATGGATGTATTTAGTTTTAAGAGGTTTCATAAGGGACTAAAACTTTAATAGTCAAAGATTACACTAACAAAATCTTAAATATTCATATGGATCATTTATAAAAACTTGCTTATGATTCTTGTGAATGTTGTATCTATTTAAAATGAACCACTAGATAATGCATACACCCTTTAGGTAGGTGGGTAGGTGGGTAATACATTTAGGTAGGTAGGTACGTAAGTAGGTTATAAAATTATAGGTGGGAGGTAGGAGGTAGGTACGTAATACTTATGTACAATGGGCTAACCCATTACTTAACATAAAATGTCCCATTTGACTATAAACATTGGTCATAGTTGATTAATGATGTTAATTTTTTATGTTCAACTTGATTAAATGTTCAACTTGACTAAAACCCATTAACCATTTTGGTTAATGATGTCAATTTCTTATGTTCAATTTCATTAGATGTCTCATTTAACTAAAACCCATTGACCAAAGGACAATTCATTCAAAATGATGACTTATTGGTATTAAAGTTGTTTTACCTAAACTAGTTTTAATGAATCATCATTGTTGGAATAAATGTTACATCCAACCACCTTTTGTTAAGAAATCTAATTAAGCTTTCCCATTATTATCACTCACAAATTGGTTTTCAATTTAGGTCAAATTTTTATTTCAAACTTCACACAAATACAAAGGTTTTTTATAGTGTTGGCCAATTATAGATTTTTTCTTAGTTATTAATATATATAATGGCTCATTGGATTCTAACTCAATTTTTATAACCGACCCTATCCATAACTGGTACGTTTGTAATAGGTTTATATTTTTATCTTACTCATATCTAGATGGGACATTAATTTATTATATCCTTATCATATTCATAACAATTTAAAGTGGGTTATGGATGTTGCAAGTAATATATGCATATTTGGTGATGGATGGTGACAACTATGATTATCATATTCATATATGGTTTGGACATGGATCATCTTTTTAGGGTTAGGGTTTAGGTCAAATGATGCAATATTGATTGATTTTTAGGGTATAAAGTTTAGGACTTGAGATTGAAGGTTGAGGACAACAATAGTGGTGTCATTATCAAGGTTGCTTTAGTGACATGAGATGTGAAAACATTGAATGAAAAATACAAAAGGTGAATGTAAAGTGCAAATAATGAACATGATGTGTTTATGATTGCGACAAATTCACATTATATTGTATGCCTAAATAATCTAATGTGTATTTGTATGCCTTAAAAGACTAAATGTTTTGTTTTGAATCATAGGTGAGGAATAATGATTTTTGGCTAAATAAATCTTTACAAGCATGGTGAAAAAATATAACAATGATTTTTAGAAGATTTGGTTATTTACATTTGTAAAAGATATAAACATTTGTTAACATGTAAAAACATCTGGCTATAAAGGTTAGTTTTTTGTTAATGTCCTTGTGTCAATTTTCCTTCTTGTTAAAATCTCATGGAACATGTGTTGCTTGAAATGGTCCAAAAGACCATGGATTTGCATGTGTTGCCTAATCTTGAAAGTTAGTTATGACATTGTGATCTATTGTTGATTTGAGCATTTGAAAATGTTACGGGTGTATGAGGGTACTTGTTTTGGGCATGTCATGTTTAAAACTTGCCAACACATAACAAATGATGTTAAGATTTATACAAGATTGACTTTGATGAGTGTGAAAGATGCTCAGGTTGGATTGTTGTAAGTGTAGCCTTGGGTTCGCAACCAAAGCAAGGGTTTACAAAGGTGCGGGCTAAGAGTGAGCCCAGGAGTCACATTTCATGCTCCCAGAATGCAAGAGAGTGTGCTCCCAAGTGAGCTCCCATTTTGTGAATTGAAGTCCCAATGGATTCTCGAATTTTCAAAGGGCGATCACAGGGGTCAAAACTCACTGGATTGAGAAGTTCCTTGTATCATTAGAAAGTTCTTGGAACTTAAATATTTAAAATAGGTTCGCATGACCCATTTGAGTTCTTAAAACACGAGTTATGGCCAAAAGAAGGGTCGGGAGTCAAAGTCCCCCTTTGACTCCCAATCACTCTAATTTCCTTATGTGAAGGTGGCGTTCCACATATTGTTGGAAAGCTCTTGACAAGGGTTACAACTTTGCTTTAGATTTCATCTCAATCAAAGGTCTATAGAAGAAGTTATGGGCCTCCAAAGTTGCGGGAGTCCCAATTTTGGGAATTTTGGGAATTTTGGGATTCCAACGTGGGGATTCCAATGTGGGAATCCCAGGACAAAATGACATTTGGGTGCTGGCCTTGTGGCCAGGCACAAAAAATACTATAAGGGGGAAGGTGATGGCTTCCTTCAAGTCTGGGCCATGGCGAGTCTTGTGAGTTCGTGTTTGCCCGTGGCTTGTCCATGCACCAAAAATGTCTTAATTATGCACTAACAAACGTGTTGTTTGGTTTATGTAAGTTTGTGTGAGTAATTGACTTACTTGTCACTCTTCCTAGTCCCCGGAGCTCCAACGCACCCTTCTACCCCCAAAGTGTTGTGAACTAAAAAACGTGCCCCAACTCATTATCCTTCCACTATTTTCACATTTAGACTCTTAGTTGAGTTTACCAAAGAGTTTGGGAGTGTGTCATGGATTGTAGAACACAATTACATGGACAAATAAATTAGGGAAAGGGAAGTAGGAGTGGGAAATGGCATGCATAGATAATGGGTTGCAACTTTGGAAACTCAAAACTCCCATCAAAACAAGGTCTTCTAATAAAATTTTTTTTTGCCAAATGAGGTTTGGGATTTTGGGGTTTGAAATTGAGATTGAAAAAATGTTCATCTTGGGTGGTATTTTGACAACTTTAAGGTGTTGCCATTTTCAAGTTCAAAATTTGGACTAAATTATCACTATCATCAACAATTGGCTTGACGACCTGTGCTTGAATTGCACACCATATGCAGACTTGAAAGATTATTTGAAAGGTAAAGTTGGTTTAATTGAAAATAATTATGAATTGATCGAAAAAGTTGAATACTTCGAGGAGCTGCAAGTTTCAACTATCTAAACTATCCAAACGACTTCTATTTTCTGTTTGATGTGTTAGGTTTGGCAATTTATGGACTAGTTTTTTAAGCTCAACAAGTTGTTAGAGGGTTTTGGTTTCTTGGGCTTCTATTTTGTGGGGTTGGGGTGGTTTGTTGTTTGTATGGGTGTTGTTGTTTTTTTTAAAAGTAATTTGCAATACAATGTGCATAGTTTTGTAAAAAATTGGGGTTGAACACCCTTGTAAGTTACTTTACATGTTTTTATGTTTTTATGTTTGCAAATAAATTGACATGTTCAACTTGTTGATTATTTATTGCTATAAATATATGCAAGTTATTATAATTTTGAAAATCAATAAATGCATATCTAGCAATGAATGATTTTTTTTCATGAATGCATAATTAGTAGTATAAAGAAATTTTGATGGGATATTTGGGTGCATATCCTTATATTAAGACGAATTAAATTTTTTTTCTTATTCATATCCTATGGATAGGTCTAAAATTCTATAACTAGGCAACATTAGTTTTTTCTTAGATAAAACAAACAAACAAACAACCTATTAAATTTGTTTCAAACTTGTTATTATAAGTATCTGAAAATTAGATATTTTAAATGACTATAAGATTTTAGACAAGCTTTACATATTTGGTATGTATTTTTTTGGAATTTCACATTTCACAAGGATATAATGGTGAAGTTTAGGTCACAATCTTTATGTTAATAAGAATAACAATAGTAATGCTATTTAAAGAATAATGTTTTCTACAAGAATGATGGCCATTCCCATAGAAATGGTTGCCATTTTTTGAAAATTAATATGTGGTGATTTTACAAGGGATTCCAATTCGAGATTATTATCATAAGTATTTAAAAAGAGGGTTCATTTTTCCTAAATATGTTTTCTATTATGATATCTCCAATAGAATCACATGTACCACATTTGAGGTGCATGTTTATCTTGATAAGGTTCTATCTCATATTAAAAATTGTAGTTATATCTAATATTCAATGAAAATTCATATAATCATATCTAAACACTCAAGCAATGTCCTTAGTTGCACATGTTGATCGCTACAAATGACATTCACATCTCTTTTTTAGTTTCTTACAATATCCAATATTCTTTATTGCTCTACATAAATGATCACATCTTCACACTTGAAAAAAAAATTTCTGATAAACACAAAGTCATATTGGAAGAGCTATGAACATGTACACAAAAAAAAGGTGAATTCCAATTCATTACTACAATGTGCATCTAAACTTGCAAGGCCACACTGTGACACACGCCTTGTTATGATATTGATAGATTGACTGTCCCCATGCAAAGCAATTGGATGTTGTTTTGTCCAAAACATCACAACCTAAAAGACTTGTCTTCAACCCCTTATCATACAACATTTTATAAGTGAGCTTTATTTGAACATGGTCTCCCTACCCAATAATTATGTAAAGGAAAAGTTGACCATATCACATTTAAAAAGGAGTAACATTAGGTACAAATAAGTCATACCTAATGATTTTGCATATTATATAGGTAGTAGATAGATAGCATTTGTCCAAAATGCTTTTGGAAGTTGTGCTAATTTGAGTGTACACTTAACATTTTTGAGTAAGGCCCAATTAATTTCTTTGTATACTATGCTTTGCTACATAGTATATGAGGTGATGAGTTCATGCAAGATTCCATGCTTTACACAAACACCATTGAACTCATGAGAAATGTATCATCCCCTCCCCATTAAGTAGAGAGCTTTGAAAGTTGTTTGCAATTTTTTTTTTTAGTCTTCACTGGCTAATAGGTATATACTTTTGAAATTTCCATTACCTTTACCCACATGAAATATTGAAATTAGTGTGCCCACCACCTAACATTAGTAAAGACATCATCCAAATTTTGTAGTGTCATTGGAGGGTATCTTATTGCATGTAATTCTTCCTCGCACAGTAAAAGCCAGTGGCTGTGGGCTTTATTGAAATCAGTCCATGTATGGCAGACCCCCCAGTTTTGGGTTAAAAAAAATAAATTTCCCACGTGGGTTTGGTTTCAGACCGGATTTTGTTCTATCTATTTTTGCATAGCCCAAAGCCCATTTTTTATCTTGTTATTAGCACTGGATCACCAATTAAATGTGACCACCTAAGTCAACTGCATGCCTAAACCCACAAATTTTTTAAAGAAAAATGTTAAAAAAATTTCATATTTGAAACCAATGAGTTTGTTTGTTTTTGTTTTTTCCCAAATTTCGGATGTTGTCTCATTGGCTAGGCATCCCAAGAGGGATTTAGCATTAAATGACGACATGTTTTAAAAACTTGTGTAAACAGTAATTAAAAAAACTAGTTAAAAAATTGCTACCAAACTAAAAAGGAGATGAAGCTGCTGACCAGTATTTTGCGGTTATTTGAATTTCTAAAGAATTGTGGGTTTCCGTTTTCTAATTATTTCCGAATGACAGAACCATTGAAAAACTTCGGGTTACTTGGGGGAAAAAAAAGATTTTTTTTTTTTTTCAAAGAATCGCTGCTCCTGGCTTTTATTTAAAAAAAACCCTTAAAGAACCGACAGTTGTCATAAATGAACCAACAATAAACTGGCAGTTTTTATTGGCTGGTTATTTGAAATTCCAGAAAATTTGGGACCGGTGGTTCACCGGAACTGGGTGTGTCGACATTTCAAGAACTGGGTTTATGAGTCCCTAGAACCGCCCTGATAACCTCCCAGGGGGGGGGTGTCTGTTCTGGGTTCTAATAACCGCCCGACACTCCTGTCGTCGTGGTACATTAGGTAGGTACAATAAAAATAATAAAAACCTGCAGATACAGAGCACCCTTTTTAATGCTGTCTATATGTAGCCAAAATTCGAAATAAAAAAATCGAATGGGTAATAAAATTAAGTGCTTTTTGAGATTTTCAATAGCCATAATTCAACAAAAATTTAAGAAAAATCGACGGATTCCTACATATGGTTCAACTAGGTAGTCAAAAATATAGAAGGATGTTTTAAAAAAAGTTTACTTCCATATTTAAGCTTCTAACCAAATTTGGTTAAATCTCGCTCTGATGATCACCACTTTCACTACATCACAAAATTGGAAAAATGAAAGCATTGATGTAGGAGAGCCTACCTGATGCAATGTTTTTTTTTTTTGGGGTTAATTTCGCCAAATGGCCAATGTCTTTCAAATTGGAGAAATTTTAGTGTTTGGACTTTTTTAGTCGCCAAATTTCGAAAGAAATCTAATTTTGAAAACAAAATTGCCAGATTCTATCCTAAGGTTCCAAAAGGTAGCCAAAAGATTATAAAATGATAATAATTTTTTTGAAACTTTCATATTCTCTTATCGCCAAATCTGGCTAAATGGTCTTATGGATGATCGCCACTTGAGCAACATCACAAAATTGGAAAAAAGAGAAAAAAACACTGACCTGATGTCCGATCGTCGGCGAAGCTTCGAACCCAGCCAGCCCCCAGCTCTTTTGTCTGTCTACGCGCGGCCATGGAGTGCCTTAGCCGCAGACGTCGCGAGCTCGAGAAACAGTAGCAGCGGAGCTTCACCAAGCTCCTCCATCGACAAAAGCCATTATCGTCTTCGTCCCCTCCTTCCTGCTCCGGCATTTTCTGTCTTCTTTGAGCTGCCTTTCCTCTCCTTTGCACCAGCATCAAATTCGCATATGCGGACTGCCTTTTCTAGTCTCCAAAAACTGCCAAGAAAACCGGCCAATAGAGCGATGGTTGTTTGAGAACCGAGCAAAACCTAAAGCTTTTTTTCCTGTGTTTTTCGTTTCTGAGATCCGTTTCTTCTGCATATCCGATCCAGCCTATGATGATGTCTTTCTTCGTCGTCTCGCTATTGCGATTGCCAGTGGTATTGTAGGAGCCGGAATGAGGTTCAGAGATTGAGCCATTTATTGTTCAGTGCCTTCTTGGGGGAGGTTTTCGCCATGCTTGTCGTCGCCGATTGATGTGACAGCAGAGGTTTCGAACTGCGGCGGAGAGTAGGAACCCTTTTTTGTTTCGGTTGAGGAACGATATGTCGGGGGAGGACCCTTGGCCAGATGAGTTGCGCTCTGAGGTGTTAGGTTTTCACTTCTATTGTTGACTGCCTTATGAAGAAAGAGTCGAGGAAGTATGCTGCTAGACGAAGCACGTCACTGCGTCTGCAATGCATCGGAGTATTCATCCTGTCCCTCAGGTAAGGAAGAGACAATAATCTCATGCCTATTTTTTTGGACATGCCAGCGGCCGCAGGCGTTTTCCTAGGGTTTCAGAATTAGAAGGTCTGTGATGTTGTTCGCATGGAAAGGCGAGTGAAAAGAACATGGCATCGATAGAAAAATTTCTTCAGGGTTTGTACGCCATCCTAGGAGATGTGAAAGGAAACAGAGAGTGACATCTTACTTATTATCTGCTCAGACACTCTCTTTTAGTGTTACTCCGCAGGTTGAGACTGCAGCCTGCTTTTGTGGAGGGGTTGATGCTGGCATCTCGGTAGGAGGAAGGAGATTTGTGCCCGGACGCACAGTAGGTCACTGTGTTCGACCTGACATCAAGCCTGCTATTGTTCTTCCTAAGAAGCCAACAAGAGGTGAACGGCCCATCCCTTCGGAGCTTCTACCGGGTCTTCCAGATGATCTTGCCATAGCATGTTTGATTCGTGTACCTCGATTTTATCACAGAAAGCTTCGGGTGGTCTGTAAAAGATGGTATCGTCTTCTTGCTGGCAACTATTACTATCACCTCCGCCGCAATCTGGGCAAGGCAGAGGAGTGGGTTTATGTCATCAAGCGTGACCGGGAAGGCCGCATCTCTTGGCATGCATTTGATCCGAGGTACATTTAGGGTCTATCTTTGCTTGCATTTCCTGAAGGTTTTTTTTTTCAAGAACAGCAGAAGTTTGCCCTGGTTTTCCCTGGTCAGTCTTCTCAGCTCAGATTGAAATATGTTCTCGATCAAGTGAGGCATTCTGCTGCAGAATTTTGACTTATGAAGCCCGCTCAAAGTAGTGCACCATGGACTGAGATCTTTCAACCTGAACCCTTGCTTGACCTACTTGCAATGAATGGCCTTGGTGTTTGGCATGCCACAAAGCAATGTGCTGGGTGGTGTTCCATGGAGGGGTGGTCTTCAGCCATAAAAGGGCATTGGACCCATGGCACATGTTTCACCTCAGGCTCAATGCTTATGCTCTATGTGTGCACTTTCTGGCTTCATCCTCATGACAGACTTTTGTGGTTTTCTTTTCAGTCTGGCTCACCAGTACATATCTCATAGTGGCGAACTGTGGATCCAGGTACCAGCTTTGGCAGCCATTGCCACCTGTGCCAGTTGAGTACTCCGATGCTCTTGGCTTTGGGTGTGCAGTACTCAGTGGTTGCCATCTGTACCTCTTTGGTGGCAAGGATCCAGTGAAGGGATCGATGCGACGAGTGGTGTATTACAGTGCTCGAACAAATAAATGGCACCGAGCAAAAGACATGCAGCGGCGGCGCCATTTCTTTGGCTTCTGTGTCATCAACAATTGCCTCTTTGTGGCCGGTGGGGAATGTGAGGGTGTCCAGAGGTCCTTGCGGTCTGCTGAGATGTATGACCCAAACAAAAACAAGTGGTCTTATATCTCTGATATGAGCACAGCTATGGTGCCTTTTATTGGAGTTGTGTTTGGTGGCAGGTCAGTTTTGTGTTTCCTACTGGTTTGTTATCTGTTGCCATTCTCTAGTCAGATTATTTCAGCTGCCTGATGGTTTTCCAGGGTGTGAAGTATGCTCTGGAGTAATTACAGGAAACAATTTATGACAATTCATGTAGGTGTCTGATTATCTGTCTCAACTGAGGTTTTCTCTTAATAGACAGTCACTCTCTCTGATTGCTATGAATCTTCATCATCAGATTTTTCATCACCCATGCACTGTGGTTGGGGCAATAATTTTGATAACTTAATCCTATGTCATATGCTAGGTGCAGAAACATTTGAGTTTGTTTGAAATTTGTGGCAGGTGGTTTCTCAAGGGCCTAGGAGCACACCGCCAGGTCATGAGTGAGGTTTATGTGCCAGCCACTAATAATTGGTCCCCTGTTGTCAATGGAATGGTGGATGGTTGGCGTAATCCCTGTGTTGAACTCCAAGGCAACCTGTATGCACTTGATTGCCGTGATGGTTGTAAATTGCGGATGTATGACAGTGACACTGATGCTTGGAGCCTGTCAGTAGATAGTAAACTTCACCTGGGAGGCTCTCGAGCTATGGAAGCTGTTGCAATGGTGCCCTTGGGTGGCAAACTTTGCATTATCAGAAACAACATGAGTATTACCCTCGTTGATGTGGTGAATGCAGACATTCCTGAGAAACAGGGGCAGTTGTGGGAAACTATTTCAGGAAAAGGCCAGTTCAAGTCCTTTGTGACCAATCTATGGTCCAATCTTGCTGGCCGGAATCGGTTAAAGTCGCATATTGTGCACTGCCAAGTACTGCAAGCCTGAGGTCTAGGGGCTTCAATTTGGCTGTATCATTTCTCTTATTTTTTCTTCCCTCCTGTAGTACCTCCCTCAATTACAACGTTGGACCACAGACTTTTCTGTGCTGTGTGGGATAGATGCAGCAGCAGCCATTCTTGAGTAGAAGGTCTCTGTTGCCTCAGTCCCCAATATGTCAACTTGAGCTAACCACCAATAAGTGCTCTGACACAAATCTGGGTTTGGCGTATTACTGCACCTGGAAACTGAATCTGGCAGAAAAGATGCCAGAAACTACAGACATTCTAAAATTTACTCCTGGGATTTTCTCCTTTTTCCTGTTCTAACTTGTGCATGATGCTGACTCATAGATATGTTGTTTTGTATGATGCAGGGATAGTCTTATAGAACTGAAGGGGTTGCCATAATTGAACTCTGTTGGGCACTTTGCTTCATGGTACTTATGTATTGAATGCCTTATGAGTTGTTCTTGTGTCCTTGGAAATATGTGCAACCTTCATGACCCTGCAGGTATCATCAATCTAATGTGCAGGAGGGGCTCAGGCTTTGAACTCAGGAAAGGATGTGAAAATCCAATGAATTGTCAACCTCTTTTCCTTTCCTATTTTGAAGCCTGACAATGAGGCCTGCATCAATTGCAGGACTGAAACCTTTGGTGGTGGCTGGTCTGGATCTTGCATGGTGAGTCTTAATGATCGCATTTCTTGAGGGATGTTTTGATGGGAAGTTTTTTTCTGCAAGGTTACAAGGAAAATTTATTATCCATATCAATCTAGATTGGTAGCAGGACAACTTGTAAATTTGACCATGCTTATTTTGTTATTGCCAAAGAAAGAATTCTTAATTCTTTGGTCAAGTGAATTTTTAACATTTGCAGTAACATGACCCTTGATTAAGAGGAATGCAATTATGTGAAGCATCCCCCTTCCATGTGTCCAATGTTCATTATAATAATTTATGGGGAATGATTGGAACTTTTTACCCTTTTAACTTAATATGCACAAGCAAAGAGGTACACATTCATGTAAACGATTATCAATTTTCTTTACTATCACACAAAAGGTTCAATTTCAAATAATAGGATTTGGTTTTTCACTTCTATAAAAGAATGGATCTTGACTTTTGCTCATTTATTAGAGTGGTTATGCTAAAGCTTGATGTGTGTATGGAAAAAGGTATTTTAAAGAATATTTCAACTTTGAAGCAAATCTGATGATAGATGTAAAAGAAATCACATTTTAAGTTCTGTACCCGTTGTACAAACTCGTGGTGAGTGGGGATATTGATTTTAATATATTGATTGAGTAAGAATAAATATAAAAGTTTGAAAAAAGTCAGTTGGGTAAAAATATATAAGTTTAAAGATTCAAACAAAGTGCAGGTAAGTACAAAAAAAATAATGAAAATAGAATGAAACCAATCAATAGTCTTGAAATATAATCACAACGGTTTTATAATGGCAAATGGTTGTAAAATTTAAAAGGGTTCCAAAAGCATATGGTAAAATTGTTCAAGGTATCTGATTTTATGAACATAAATTAAATTTCAAAAAAAATATATTTAGTCACAATAATTCAAACAAATCCATTATAACCACATTGCATTACAAAGGATGGAAGTGCATAAATGTCATACAATGGTTTTGGCATATACACTGTTTTTACCTGTTTCAAAACAAATACCCTACTTCAGTAAGCTTAAACCTCAAATATATACTAATTGAGTAGAATATAGACATGGTAAGTCTAAAATATTACCAGCCTACTAGGTTATGTATTAAATCTGTTATGTATGCATGGGTATATCAGGGTAGAAGACCTTCCCACCAGTGGTACAAGCTTTTCCTAAGTACAATTCAACTACATTTAACATGAAATTCAACATGGATCTTAGCGCACTAGGGTAAACTGGCCCATCACCAATCTCCTGCATATATCCAAACACTTTGGCAGATCTTTCGAAATTCTTCTCCATTTTGCCTATGACCAAACACGTTGGCAGATCTTTCTCAATTCTTCTCCATTATAAATCATCTTTGAACTGCAAAGCCCAAGGACCAGCCAAAAAAGAGCACTAAAGAAAATACGTTTTTTTGACTTTCAAAATACTTTTTTTTTTTTCATTTTTTCTCATTTTGACCCCTCCTACTTTCAAACCTCATAACTTTCTTATTTTAAAATTCATTTAAAACGATTTAAAGTGCTATAGGACTGCCACCTGAAGTTCTACAAATCATCTTTCAACTCTAATATCACTAAATCCTCATGATCTTTTGTAGTTTGTTTTTTTTTGAAGAAGTTTATCATTCAACTTGAAAATGTGATTAAGTTTCAAAGCATGGCAGAATGATCATGAATAATGTTCATATGGATGAATTAGAATGCTCATGAATGCTTTTCATCCTCATAGATGAAAATGAATGTACATGAATGCATTTCATTCAAGAGTAACAACTTGAGTTACATGAATTAGATGAAATATCTTATTTCAATATTTAATTCCAAGGCTCTTAATAGCTGATTTATGTTGGATGATGTCATTATGGCACATTTCATTTGTAATTTGTCATTTCAAATTGTTTAAGAAGAAGTTAGGAAGCTACCATTTAGGAAGTTACCAATAATGTTTATAGAGGTTTGTTCAACACTAATTACAACATAGGATATGCTTCAATATATTTTTGTAATTATTGTTTTGGAGAGTGGTTTCTCACCTTTCCCCTATCATACTTAGTGACAAATCAATATTTTTATTATTAGAGATGGCTTTTGAACCTTAGCACACATTGTCATAGTTGATTCAACTTGCCTGAATATGGTATAATGTGTATCATTCACAACAACACATGTAATGCTAGTTGTTGTTCAAGAGAAAACATGATCATACATTGAGTGTGCATCAAAAGACGATTTCATTCTTCATGTTATAGAGACTTATGCTTGTTTTCAGTCTCATTTCAACTTCCTTTTTATTTTTTGTGCTTAGGTCATTATAGTTCGTTAGTAACAATCTTCTTTAATTCTCATGATGCTTATTTTTTTATTATCCATAGAATGTACATTGTCATCTAATGTGCACATGACATTACGATTTTTTAACGTTTTGTTGTATTTGGGAAACATTATTCATTTCTTCCGCACATCATAGCCTATGCACCTCCATCATTAGCCAATTTGTGACAAATGACACCTTTTTAGTTTATGATCTTATATTTGTTTATGTATTAATGGTGGCCTTTTTAGTTTACAGTTTTTCAATTTATTTGTCTATAAGTGGTGTCCTGAAGGATTTATTTACATGGCTTTTCTTTAATTGAAGGATACACATTTTAGTCTTTCTTTGTAATTTTTTTTGTTTGAGCATGATATTTTTGTTTTTCATATTGCACATTAAAAACCAGTTTGGTACAATCACAATTAAATGAACCAATGGTGGTAAAGGACCCAACTACAAATGGGCTTTTTATGAACATTTTGAATTTTTCATAAAATGAATTTAATTTAATTTTTTTTAGAACATGTTTTAAAAAAAATACAATTACCCCAATAAACTACATTATTTTTCTTCACTCATTTTGAATGAACATGAATTGTTTAAAAGTTTACAAATTTTGTCAGATTTTATGTTTCTTTTTGAAAAAATGATTATAATTTCAAATCATGATGAAATATGATAATTAATTTAAGCTTAGTTTTTTGTATAAGAAGTCACAACTTTATTTATATGTCATACACATTACTACCCATTTACATTTAGCAATTGATTTTTGAGATTTGAACATTTTGAGATTATATTTTGAATTTCAAAAAGTTTCAAATATCATAATTTTTAAATTATGAGTGCTTTTTGTATGTGGATGATAAGTGATCATCATTTCCATTTTTTTCTCATCAAAATTTTGTTATTTAAATAGTCTTTAGCCTAAGGCTTTATAAAACTGATTTTTGGTGTTAAAGTTCAAAAGTCCTTTTAAAAAAATATCAAAACTCAATTTATTAAATTAAATATATTTTTTGAATTTTTTAACATTCATATAAATCATTTAACATAAATTTCTTTGATCAATATGACATTAAAATTACATTACATAAATATGTTTGACACAATTAACAAATTTTCGATTGTCTAACATGGTTTTAGCTCGTTTGACTGAAATCTCACTCATTTTCACTTTCTTAAGCTGGGTTTATAACATGAATGATTTCTAGTGAAGTTTTTGCCATGTATTTTTAAAGGGATCACCATCTAATAGTGGTGTGTCACACAATTCATGAATGTGTTCAATTTCCTGTTGTTTTAATAAACTCAGGGACACAATACATTTTCAGGTTTCTCTTCCCTTTCTTTTTATGATATGATATGCTTCTTGTGACTGGTGGGAGCTCTGGAACATACTTTGTTCCTTTGGCCCTGGTGACCCCCTTTGGGTTTGTGTGCTTTTGGCTTGGACTTGGGTCATCTCTCTTTGTACTTCCCTGCCCCCTTTGCTGGGTGCTTTGTTTAATAAAGTTTATCACAGTTTCATCGCCATCAATTGAATCTTTCATTTCAATAGATTAATCTTTTCCTTATATCCCCAAATAATCTTGGTCATGAACACAACAGGTAGAAACAGTGTTTTTCTCTTTTTTTTGGGGTGAAAAATTTGTTGGTTGGGGGGTTTTTTTTTTCTGCTAAATGGTGAAAAACAAGGTTTTTTTGAGTTTTCTAGTTGGCTGAATATTGAAATAATTTCTTTTTTTGGAATGATTGCCAGATTCTATATGGAGTTCCTGTTTGTAGCCAAAAATACAGAAGACCGTTTGCTTTCTTACTTTCATACTTTTTATATCCAGATTTGCCTAAATAATATATTAGGGATGACCACCAATTTGGCTACATAAATTTTTTGGAGGAAACCAGAAAACAAAACACTGCTAGACAGGATGGATGGTGCTACAAAGGTTAGATTTGAGAAAATTAGTTTTGACCTGTTTTAATGGTACACTTTACAGCACTTAAAAGAAACTTTTTGAAAATTGACCCATCAGTTTGAAATGGGGGCCTACCCTTCCAACCCTAACCCATGGTGACCTAAACCACCCGCAGGAAATTTCTAGTGCATTTGGAGGGCACGTTGCCAAGTGGAATTTTTCCTTTGAAAAGTTGGGAGGGGAGGGGAGG
>Ga0209611_10006182_pt1 | contig 19749 bp, 18 predicted proteins | sample S1TSphgellanicum_3_FD_187693 | JGI IMG/M metagenome (GOLD analysis project Ga0209611, IMG submission 187693) | Host-associated microbial communities from peat moss isolated from Minnesota, USA - S1T2_Fc - Sphagnum magellanicum MG (SPAdes) (version 2) | ecosystem: Host-associated > Plants > Peat... | reverse complement strand
ATGTGGGTCCTATTCTGACAGGCAAGTCTCAATAGAAGAAGGAGATGCAAAAGCACGAGAGTTTGGTGTGATGTTCATTGAGACTAGTGCAAAAGCTGGCTTCAACATCAAGGTCAGTTTCTTGTAGTGCTCTGCATTGCTGTTAAAAAGTGTAATGTATGGCTCTTGGGCTTCTTTCAAGTTTGTGTCACATGCATTTGAAGAGAGTTGGTAAAAAACCAGTTTTGTTCCTCATAGAACACCTGATGGGTAGGTTTGGATCAGTTGTGATTCCAAACAGAGAGCAGTTTTATGTGAGTGTTGTCATGAAATGTGTCATTTAATGCTGTTGGACATGCTTAGGGTATGTGGTAATGTTCGGATCGTGGCGATATGGAGGTGAGCCAGGCATTATTTCGGAAGATTGCAGCTGCCTTGCCTGGAATGGAGGCTTTATCAGCAGCAAAGCAGGATGATTTAGTCGATATCAATCTGAAGACAACATCCAGTACTATGCAAACAGAAAGTAGATCCAGTGGTTGTGCCTGCTGAAGCCTCTCAGACCACTTGTGTAATAAAAATATGTTGCAGCAGTTTTGTCATTATCTTCACCAAGCTTAACTTACATTCTTGATGTGTGTATTGGCTTTTAGTTCAGTGGATCAGACATCTTGGCTGTCTAGGAACAGCACAGTACTGAGGTTTTCATCAGGGAACATGGATGTACCTTAGCATAGCATTCATAAGGTATGCAGCCTTCTATTTCTGTTCCAATGTACAACCCATATCCAAGTAGTATTCAGAGTTATGCTAGCCTGATTAAGTCCAATGTTGCTTTACTATAAGAATCCATGGTTTCATAACTTCAGTTATCCAGTTTAAAGTCAAATTTCAGCTCTGTTCACTACAGAGACAAAGCTCAATATGATGATTCACTTCCAACATACTTCTCAATTCAGATGTCAATTGCATTGGGAAAATTGACAATTTCCTTCTCAAGATAGTTCAGCAACAAATTGCATGATCTTTTTTACCTCTTGTTTTCGAGAGAGGTGTAAAGGTTTAGCAACAACCAGTGTGTTTTCAGAAAAAGTTCTAAACAAATGTGTAAACCATCATTTGCCTATGATTGGAATCTGCTCGTGGATCCATTGCAACTACTTTTCATTAAACTAACAAAACATGAAGGTGCTAGTCTTGGCGTTGAGCATCCGCTGGGCTCTTGAAGTGCCCACAATCCGCTCCAACTATATGACAACCATGCATGTAACAAAGCCAGCAGTTAGATTTAGGATCAGTGAAAGCAGAGTTGGAACAGAACATTCATGAAGTAACACTGATTATTGGTTGCAAAAAACTCGTTTCAGGTGTGCACATCTTTGGCAAAATATAGAACCAATAGAAGCAGTATGGCAGAATCTTTGAACTAGTGCCCTACTGAACTCATCATAGACTTGCCCTCGCAGATGTACAAATGAAGACGACATGTATCAAGTACCTGTAAATTATCAAATTTGGAGAAAAGAACTGTGCAGGATGGATTCTCCACTCCCTCCAATAAATTTGAAATCTGTGAAACCAGCACCAACATAACAGGATGTCATGTTCCATATCATGAGGACATTAATTCAGCGCTAAAGTGCACTTTCAGAGTACAGTAACAATTGCAGAACTCAGCACAATATACAACCAAAAACCCAGAGATGGAAGAAACAAACAAAACCCAACACAGCCCAACAAGCAGAGAAAACAAGCAGAAGACAAGCAGATTAGGCATGAAGAAAAAGAAAACAGTTCTTTTTGTGAGTTCAAATACCAAGGGATAATACCTCTGCATAAAATTGGGGATGGTTGGGTAGTGAATAGAACATGAGGTTGCGTATGCCCCTAATCTGCAATCAAAATCCAAAATAAAATTAAGAAACTGAAGGTCACTCCAAATCTAGTAAGTCTGTATTTGTTAAGTTTGATGCACAACTTTCTGTCAGTGCAATCAATCATATGCTTCTAGCACAGAAGCTAACATCATACTAGGAGATTGATGATGAAACTCCACAACACTTCGAAGGTTAAATGACAAGATGAGTGTGGTCATAACATTATGATTCTCACTCACAATATGTCAGACCATCACTTTCATCATACATAGCAGTGATGGCTGGCAGGACTCCCCACTGACTTCATCCACAGAGGATATAGATTTGTAAATAATAAGCCACCCAAAATTTCAGGCAAACCATCATATACACCTGCCTGCTGAGTTTCTGTTGCATTCCAGAAGTAATAGAAAGACTCAGTAATGACTTTGTCCAGCACTCTAGACACATAGCTAATCAGAAGTCAATAGTACCCTCATTCACGCTGCAACAAAATTGTGACAGTATGCTTGATTTCATTTTAGCTTGTCACAGTACAAGCAAGCATCTACACCTAAATGGACCTCCTGCACCCTAAACATGTACTTCAGCACACCACCAGTGACTACTTTGATGCTCAACATACAAAAAACACAGAAGCTGACATCACAAAATTACAAATCCCACTGAATTCTCTTTCTTGACAGATGGTTTGCCAAAAATGACATTACATGCAAGTTAAGAAGCATCCAACCGTTCTGTTTTGTTCCTGTCTTGAAATAACTCTTGCAATCAAAAAGCATAAGATGAACTCCCCCTCTAACAGGTGGATTGAGGCATAAGGAAACTAGGGCTTTCAGACCAAAGCTGACAGCATTTATGTTTATAAGATAAAAGATAGGAGGCACCTTATAGCGGTGGTAGAAATGTGCACGTTCAGTGTAAAGCATAATACGGCGCTTTCCATGATAAAACCATGATCGTCCCCGTGAAATGTCACTCTGCTTTGTGTACCTTCACATAATTTTTTTCAAATTCCACTTTTACTTACATTTCAGAAATCCTTACTTACAGGTCTCACTGCATGAAGACAGATAATGTTATTGTTCTCTTGTATATGTGGCAACACACTTCACTTGGTGTGTAGATGGAGGAGGTGAAGATGACTTACTCTCCCAGAAGGCAAAAAGACGAGTTTTGAGCCTTAAGATAGTTTCGAAGCCGAACGAAGTCAAAATAAGATCTCACAAATAGCAATATTCCACCCTGAAAAAAAAAAGTGCCAATTTCCTCATGACAACTCCATTGAATCATTGCATTAAATTACCAATACTGGGTAGAGAGAGCCATTAATAACTAGTGATTTCGTCAGAGAAAAACTACTGCAAAATCAACCAAAGGTCCACTGCATGACTGAGGGTCCACAGGTCCTGCCAAAAAGAATGATACTTAATGGAGAAAGAAGTGAGAACAGGGATTATCACTTCAGAACACTGCTTGATGAAATCAAAGAAAATAAGAAGAGAACATAGGCCACAAACCTGCAAAGTGTCTTTTATCCGAGGAAAAATCTGCAGCAAGCATGACCAACAGGAGTATCTGTTATCAAGGTAGAACATGCCTTACTGACTAAAATTATTTATCTATGAGATGGCAGAGGAAAATTCCACATTAACATTTGAAGGTAACCATTGTGTCAGTTCCAGCAAAACCAAAACCAGCACAAGAATGTCTGTGGTCATAACCTTGTGAACGTCAGCCACAAAGTATCAAACCATCAGCTTCATCATGAATAGCAGTGATTAGCTGCCATGACTCCCCACTGGGTTTATCAACCTCTGACAATCCATGTACAAATAATTTGCTTGAACTTTCTGGCAAAGGATTATAAAAAGTCTGTATGCTGTGTTACTGTTGCATTTCCAGAAGCCATGGGAAAATCTATCATATTGACTAGCACCTGAGAGACGTAGCTGAATAAAAAAGTCAATAGCACGCTGCTACAAGGTTGTGAGCATAAGCTTCATATCAATTTAGCCTGCCCTGTACAATCAAGCATCAAAGCCTACTGCATACAGAGGCCTACAGAGAGGGTAGTCATTAAGCCCCCTATGCCCTGAGCACATCCTTCAAGATCATATACGTACAGGCTAAAAGGTGAAAGCTTTAAACAGGGATATGTGCAAACATCAGACACCTTGGAGACCTATCAGTATTACTACTAATTGAAAAGTACTAAAGCATGAGATTCTTCCAAGACTTCATCCAGTATTGTCAATGTCTTCAAATCAGTGGCTCTATGCAATAGTGAAGCAAGAGCCACTGATTTGAAGACATTTTTCAGCCTCTTTGATGTTGTTCCATTGTTTGCTGTAGATGTACACTGTACCTGTGTTGTGAAGAACTCAAATCGAGCATCATCAACCTCCGTGATTGCCTGACATTCAACCCTCTCATACACCTGCCACCAATTCCTATTTTATCAGTGGAGAAAACCTACAGTGTAACCACATGGGCAATCCTAGAAGCAGCAGCAAACCCATGTATAGACTCTTCTAGAGGATAAACCTAACTGCCTATTGCATGCTTCAGCAGCAAATGGAGGAAATTACATAAGACAATAACCTGGCGAACTTGAAGTACTACTTTTGACAGTACACCAGTGTACTCACATCGCAGCTTCACCTGACATATCAACACCCACAAAAGCATTAACAAAAAAAGATAGCAACAGCAAGAAGAAACCCCACTTGTGACTTTTTCACAAGGCTTCATGTTTTCAATTCATTATCTCTTGTTTAGAACTGAACTTGAAAAGCAAAAAACTAGACAATTCCCTTTGCACTTCCCATGAGCATCATATAGTTTACAGCCTCCTTGCCATATATCACCTCCTCATTGTCTGAGCTGCATTCTGGATGCAAATGAATTCTCCCTAACTTACTTTCAATCATTCTTCTTTTCTCCCCTTTAGGCCAGAAAATGTTGCTATTTGGCATTCTCTACTTGCCTCTTCAGAGTTGTAAGTTATCTTTCTTGTTTTGTTCCTTCTAAAGTGAGGTGACCAGCCAATTATGAGTTCAAAATTGGGGTTCAGAACAAGGAATGTGTATCCATCCCTCCTCATCTGCTCCTAATGTGTCTTGAGGAAAACCTTCAGACCAATCTTCCAACAAGGGAAATTCCAGAAGTGGAATGTTGGTACAAACCTTGCTTGCATGATTGACACAAGTGCGTGAAAACAGAGCATTCACACCTTCACATCCAACCAGTTCCCTCCTGAAATTAGAAATCTTGACTTTGTAATGTAGCTATCAGCAACAAGGCCACAGATGTCCGTTGTAAAATGGTTGTACATGATAAAAGCTTGCACCTGCATCTGGGAATGCAGAGAGAACGATGGTCTGGCGGTAGTGACGTGCATGACCATTGAGGTACCTGGGACCATCAGCTCTGATATAAGCTCTGCAAAGTTATATCAATAAAAGACACTTCTGGTCTGTTTCAATTAAGGGTATTTCTGAACAGAACATTCACTTCTGAGCAGCTTAAGTATGAGATGAGGAGCTCCTACTAACCATAAGCACAATGTGGTGACTAACTTTGCAGTGATTCTAGAGTACACATTCAAAGAACATACCATTCACGGATTCGCATGAAATCCGTTCCATGCTGATTAGTAGGTATGCGGTTCAGATGTTCAAAGACCGTCAGCACATGGGACCAGTTCTGCCACATTATTTCCACATGCCCATTCTCTATCAGGGAAAATTGACTTGCTTGACAGGGAAAATTAAAATAGAGGAATTAAAAAAGAGAACAAACACAAAAAGCTTATTTTATGTCAGAAGAATGTCTCTGTGTTCCAAATAAAGAATACACCAAAAGATGGGACAGACCTGCATAAGTATAACATCGGCATAGTCCAGCACAGCAATCTACAAACAAAGAAAGCTTAAGCTTGTCAGCGAAAAGAAAAATGCAGATTGGGACATCTATGAAAGAAGTGCAAGAACAAATGGCAGACTCCAGGTTGGACCCAAATGGCATCCCTAAGCCTCAACACTAGAAACTCTGTAGACTAGCTCACCTCAATGGATGTAAGAAAGTCTGTGTCCTTCTCTTCCTTCTTCGCAGTTTCTGCTTCATTGATTAGCTACAGAAACCACAATTAATAGTGAGGCAAAGAAAGCATAATCTGCATTTTTGCCTTCATGACCAGAACTATGGTAAGCAAACGATCCTGACTTTCCACCATTATACAACTATCAAAATTATCACCACTATCTCTCAACTCTTTGTCTTCTTCCCACAACATGATGCATCTAAATCACTCCACCTCTTTAACAGCATATTTTGCACTACTTGCACAGGTGAAAAGTATGAGTAGACTTTGCAAAAAGCCTTACTGTAACAAGCCCAATTGGTGATGAAATAATGATATCTGAGGAATAGAATTCACTGTAAAGCTTTATGCTCTTTCTGCTCAAGTACACCAAACAACAAAAACAAATCAAGAGTCAGTTACAGAAATGGACTTGCAATTGAGAGAGAGCATTGTCAATGACTTCATATTCTGGATATAAAATAATTGACAATATAAGTGACATCAATTAATTATCACCACTATCAGTAATCTTGACAACATAATACTAGTGTCAAATGTCAATGATTTCACCTTGTAAACTTTAGTCCAATACGAAAGTGATCATCATTATTTCCACTGAAAAGAGCACGGAAATCTGCAGGCTTCCCGCCTTTAAACCCTTCACTAATGTCCTTGTCTCTTTTGGTTGGAGGGTCAGCCTCAACCTCTTGGTTGGTCTCTTCTTCATCACCTTCTGCACCAAAGTCATCAAAGAATCTGCCCTTGTGCTCAATGTCCACCTGCCAATAGACAGATGATGTTTACTCAAAGGCTAAAAACATCCACCGCCTGCCCTACTTCATTTGTGTTACTATATTACCAGTAGAGATAGGAGAAAGATTACAAATCAAGTGACTTCACATGTGCACTGAAACAAGACAGTGACAGGTGGAGCTAAATCACATATTAGACAATGCATGGGTAGATGGGAAGAGAATATTTACTGTCTGAGAGGAAGGAGCAAGCTCTATTAATCGCTTCACAAACTTTAATGCAGTGCTTCTTAATGGTAACAATATGAGAACCTGTTGGGCAGCACAATGATATCCAGCAGCATGACCACACTTCCAAATGAGATTCAGTGAACTTTGAAACAATTGAGCCAATCAAAAAGGCAGCTTTATGTACTTCACACTCTGTTCACCTACCCAACCAACCCCTGAATTAAACTGTGAGAATGTGTGTAGAAATCAATACTCAGGATATTGATAGTAATCCAATGGTTCCAAGTAGTTAACCTTGGGTCGTGTGAATCCCTGATCTCGGGGTGGGTCAATTACATCTCTAGATTTTCCTCCAAGCTCATTGGCATGCTGGTGTTGCAATTTCTCATTGTTCCGGGAGACAAGATCTCTTGTCTTGAGTATATGGTTTAGCTGATACCCATGACCAACAGACATTTTGTCAGATAAAAGGAGGAAGCATATCTAGGAGATTGCAATGAAAACTCCACAACAGCAGCACTTTGACAGTAACTGTTGCGTCAGTTCCATCAAAACCAAAACAAACAAAACAAGAATGAGTGTGGTCATAACCTTCATGAGTGTCATTCAATAGAATGAGACCATCACCTTCATCATGAATAGCAGTGACTATGTGACATGACCACCCAACGACTTCTTAAGCTCCTGACAGTGGGTGTAGAAATGTATATAACAATCACTCAAAATCTAAGAGAGTCACTTAGACAAAAAAGCCTGTCCTGAGTTTCCTATGCATTTCCAGAAGCAACAGGAAGACTTGGTCATGATATCAGCTAGCACAAGATAAAAAGAGGAAAAATGTATATGTGAAGCAATCAGATCTAGTCTTGGGAAACCATGTTTTGGTCATGCTAATAGGATCCAACTGCAGTGTCCAGTGCTGCATACGAAACTCACAATATGAAGTATGTAGGCATCCATTGCACTTTCATGTTCCTGACCTGCCCCTGCTGAATCTTGAGAACCGTATCGTCTTGAATGCAGGATGTCTGCATAGCTGTTGCCTGATCATGCACACATCAGTGATAGACAAGATTCGATTAATCACCAATGCAAAACTGTGACTGCCTGCTCAAAAGAATAATTTTCTCCTCAACCTCCTCAAGAATATGTAAATTTATCCTCAGAAAAAGCTAAGGAAGCATTACAGGTTCTCCTCAACGTTGTTTTTCAGAACTTAAAACTGGTCAACAAAATGTGCCAATGACCAGGAAGATATCACAGGTAGGGAGGTCTTACAAAATGAAAAGAATTGAGCTTGCTGCTCTGATCTGAAGTCCCCATATTGCATGTGGCCATGACACCCCTGCCAATGCTTCCATAGCCTTGCCTTCACTCCACAGCTGCCTAAAGTCTTCTCTTCCTGGAGATGGTAATTGCCAACAGAATGAGAGTACTGAAAAACCCTCACATCAGAGTGTATCAACAAGTCATACATTTTGAATGCAAGCAGCTCAAGGACAAAATACCTAGATTTTCATGAAAAATGTGCAAGTGCATCCCAACTACAAACTTGAAAGTTGACTCAATAGTGTAGTTATATGCATCCACCTTAGGCAATTCAAACATATTGGAAACCCATTTGCTTTGAGGGAACCCAGCTGCGGCAACTTCTAACTTGAACTTTGCCTTTGCCTCCAGTAGTTTCACAATCTCCTCCTTGGTCAGCTCATGCTCAAGATGCACCTTGAATGGGCTGGTGTGCAGATTTGAATAAAGTCAACCCTCTTCTTCCATAGAACAAAGCCAAAAACCCTCCTCCTCAAACCCATGATACAAAATACTACTATGGACTAACACCAGGAGGACTACCACCACAAAAAACCTAGTCAGCAGCTATGTAGCATCCCCACATTATTACATAAAGTCACACCAAAATGAGTAAAAGAAGGATAACGATTGAAAAGACGTCTTACTCAGTAGATGCACCTGTGCTGCCCATCCTGGCCAGCATGTCAGGATTATCAGCATCCTCCTCACTCATTTGTAGCTCCACTTCCTCTTCATGCACCTCCTCCTCACTTGCATCAACCAATGAACCATCTTTCTCTTCCAATTCACCATTCCTGGCATCTTGCAGCCCATCCACCACTCCATTCCTCACCTCCTCAAATTCCATGGCTTCAGCATCCTCTTCACCTCGCTCATCTTCATCATCCTCTTCACTTTCTGTAACTGACAAACATAGAAATATATAAAACCTAAAACCCTAAACCCTAGGTGAGAGTATATTGTTGGAAACCATGTTCCTAACACAACAAGATGATTAACAACTGACCACACTGATAGTGCCAGACAATCACCACTTAGAAGATTCAGAATACTTTACATAATTTCACCTTCAGAAGCTGCCATTGTGTCAGGGTCTGATGCCCCTTCAAGATCACTCCCTGCTTCCTCATCCTCCGAGCTGCTGCTACTCTCTCCTTGCTCCTCCCTCCGCCTAATGATATGTCACAAAACACAAAATCATGAACCCTGCTGATATTTCAGTAATTTCCGTGAAAACCTCCCCAACTTGTCTGCAGCATGAAGCTTTGATCTTAGAGTTTCAAGCAAATACCGTTGAGCAATTGCACGGGAAAATGAGCCACTGGTGGCCTGCAAGGTTTGTAAGAGGGTTGTGTAAGCACTGGTTGGCTCCTCCAAATCCCCCTCCTCGTTCTCGTTCTCGTCCTCCTCTATTAAACCCTCATCAACGGCACGGGCTGCCTGCTTCAATTCTGCCCGACCCGTTACACGCCACAGAATCAACGTCAAACTCGAAACAGTCTGAGGAATGAACAACACCTGATCACAGAGACGACACTATCCAATAATCTCAGAGCACAAAGACACATGAGATTTTGAAGCCAAAAAGGAGTGCACCATACCAGCAGGAGGTTTCCCGTAATCTGGCTGAGTTGTTCCATGGTGACTCCGGCCGCGTTTGCTGACCCCAGTGGACCGAGCTTGTTGATCCGAAGACCTTCCTCGGCCAACTCTTCCTCCTCCTCTTCCTCCTCCTCCTCCTCTACGTCCAGCTCTCCCGCCCCCTCTACCCCCGCCTCGCTGTGACGAACCGCCTTTCCGCTTCATTGAGAGCTTTTGTCTCTCCCGTCAATCCCTCAATCGCAAGTCTCTTCGCAGAAACACTCTCTTTCTCTTTCTGTGGCTTTCTCCCCTAGAAACGCAAAACCCAGAACCCTAACCCTAACCAGACCCCCACAACCCTAAACCCTGTGGATGCTACCCGTAGAGACATTTAGGTCTGGGGTCACGGATTCTGTCCTTGACCACATTATGCGACGTAATCTTCCGGGGATGATAATAGACTCATAATATCATAGTGCCTTTTTTAGGTTTGGTGGTAATTATATTATTTTTGAAAATGTCGAATTTTTTCCTAAAAATTTCTAAAAATTACATTACTGAAATGCCAAAAAGTTAAGAAAAATTATATGTCTACCCATACCAAAATTTTGAGAATTCGAAACAACTGTGTATGTTGTATTTTGGGTTTTTTTATTTTATTTTATTTTGCTAGGTATTCAATGTCTAATAGGATGTGATTGCAAAACATCCATAATTAACATCAGCTCCAATGTGTATTGTAATGCAATTAAGTTGTTGAATAACATGGAATCCATGATACTCCATACTACCACCATAACCTAGGATTGGAATCGGCACATTAAAAACGAATAATTATTTTTAAAAATAATTTCAAAAATAATTTCATATTTCGTTTTTGAAATTACAATTTTTTTAATGAGATTCATTTGAGGTATGAAAATAAGTACCTAAATCATATGGATGTATAGACTAGATACCTATAGAGCTTGAGCTAAGTACATATAGTATGTTAAAATTTGATAAAATCAAGATCAAGAAATAAAACTACCTTTTTTTCTTCTTTCCCTCCCTTATGTTTTTCCCTTTTGTTTTCTTAAAATAAAGTCTTCTAGGTTCACATGAAAACTAACACTTCATATTTCCTCTTATTTTTCTTTGTAGAGGCAAAAACAAAGTGATTACGGTACAACGTGCTTTTGAACTTCATCTTCTTAGGTAGATGCAAAGACATTAGAGATATTTTGTAAAGTCACCCTGTCTTTGGGCCTCCTTTCACCCCCTAACCCCTCTTTTAGTGGTATCAGTAAAGTAAGGAAATTTTATTGAATCTCAGTATGAAATGTTGAATCTCAGCATTTAATGCACAAGGTTCGAGAGGAATTATAGTAGCTGTACAGATAGGAGTAGAGTAGTGAAAATCTATGTAGCAGCTGTTGTGGAGCCGCTCAGCAAAAAAGAAGGACAGGGTGAAACTCAAGAACCATCAAAATTGATGGTTTTCTAAGTATCACCCCTCGTTCAATGCTAATGTACTTTGTAGCAGGTTTTTTTTAATCTCACCTTGCGAATGACCAAACTCAGCGTACTAGTGCTGTCTTTTCCTGACTTTACGGATATCTCTATTGTGATTATATTACATTATGTTAAAAAAGTACTTAGGTCTTATAAATGAATTGTGAAAATGCAAGAACTGGCACAATATTTTGCTTTTTGAAGCGTTATGAATTTATTTTTTTATATAAGTAAACTTGTGTGCCATACTTGTAGTGTTAAAGAATCATGGCATCAAATCATGATTTTTAATATGTTCCAACATATATGAAGTGAGAGCATGAAGAAGCATTATAACATGCATAGTAATTGGTAATGGAGAATCACAATGCTAGCTTACAAATAGCCATGGAAAAATCAAGCATCTAGTTGAATAACTTAACTTACAATCACAAATGACAGTATAATCCCTTGGCAAAGGCATCATGCAAGATAGTGATGAAGGCACAAGCAACCAAAAATCCAAAAAACATCAAAGAAGTACATACAAACAATAGTGCGCCTCACATCTTTGGCCTCACACTCAACTTAGAATGAAGAAACATACAAATTTGACAGGTGTTTTACACCATCTTCGTGCATTTCAAAGAAAGTCAAGGGTACATACAAGTCCATTCCACAAGTTATCTAGACCCTCTTTAAGATAGTGGTTCATTTCAAATGGAAATTTCTAACCAAAAGTTGAAAAAGAGAAATAAAAAGTTTACGATCACAAAACAAAACATTCCACTATTGGATGGAAGGCCAAAAGTGAAAGATGAAGTTATATTTTTATTACAAAATATCAAAGCTTTTGGATAAGCTTTTTCTAGACCAATTGTCCAACCCATCATTTAAGCTTTTCTTGAACTTAAAAGCCTTTGAATTCTTGGGTGATTCATTCAAAATCTCATTGGAATGGGTGAAAAACTTTATGAAATTCTAGTTGGATTTGTTTTATAGAACAATTACCATAACTATTTCAAAACAACCACCAAATTGGGAAGATCAAAGGACAAAAATGGCACATAGGGTGGCATATTTTATAATGCCATATAATGTCCTTGCATTACTTGCCATAACCTGTATCAACATGGATTCACCTTAAACATCCAAACACATGAAAAAGATGGGGAAAAAAGGCATCAAGGGACATACATGTTTTATAGGTTGAAAATAATATGCATATTACTATTTGTAATTATTTTGCAACTGATAGAACTTCATTGTCTCTATAAATCATTTTTGTACGAACAATGAAAAGATGTTTGTTTCAAACTACTCCAAAGAAGGTCTTCTATTTTGTAAAAATATTTAATCTAACATATTTTACTAATCATTAGTTTATCTCTGAAATTTGTCAATAATTTACAAAAAATATTTTAATTCTTCATAAACAAAGATCAAATGCAAGAATTGAATCTGCCACAAAACCAAAAAGATGATCTAGTTAATAGATTATCAATATGTTCATAAGAATTAAAAGTTCATACAATGGATCAAATCAAAACATCCATGAGTTTATTTAAAATTTATATCTACAAATTATACCTTCAAGCTTTGATATGTAAACATGATTATCCAACACCCATTAAGACATGTTTAAACAACAATTTCATTTATGGATAATCGATACCATCAAAATCAACTCATGAAAAAGGAAGATCTATAAGTTGATTTTTGCATTTTAATGATTAAGCTTAAATTTTGTGGGTGGTTGTCTCATGCATGGACACAAATTTGTGAAAGGAAATAATTGATTTGTAAAAGGTACGAAAAGATAAATTTATTTTGAAGCTTCAACCAATATTTTCAAATGGAGACATTAGGAATAAATATTATTAAATTTTTATTTTCATGAAATATGACAAAGAAAATGAAGCTTGAAAATATAACTGACCACAACAACAATGATCTAAATTTGGACCTTAAAGAAGATGTAAGAACATTCAATATCATGATTTAAACCTAGTGGTACCAAAAACATCTTCAAGTTCAAATATCTTGCTAGAAAGAAATGAAAACACTAAAACATTTTCCTACATTTGCAAAACTTACTCCATTCATCTTTACTTTGACATCCTTCTTTAAATTTACATTACAAAATGTAAGATTATGTACATTGACTATAAAAAATCAAATTAATTGCATTTTTTTATATACTTGAATGTCATGCTTATAAGTTCATGGCTTTCAAAAACTACAACTTGAACATTTTGTAACCAAAGACATGTTATAAATTAACCTTATGTCCACATTTTTTATCGACCGTCTTAATAATGAAACAAGTAAACAATTGAACATTTCACATCTTTTGTTTTCCTTGAGGTGACCATTTAACTTCAACACTTGAAAGCTTCGATTCACAAAAATGTTTTACACAAGATTACTTGTCTTACACAATGATCACAAACAAGGACAATGCCAATCATGTAATGTAAAAGTGCAAGATGACCATATGTATGACCTTGCACACCCGTGTAAGTAAGGATCATTGAAAAATGTTCATATGATCAATATGTAATTGACTAGTGAACAATTCACAATGATCATGAAATTAGCACTTACATTTTTTACATATATAAAGCAAGATAGTTTAATAAAAAAAACTTCATGAAAATGAAAGTGCATGATCATCATTTGCATCCATCCATTCACAAATTGAATCACATGTGTGTAAAAACTCACTTTTTCCCATGTGTTGTGGGGTTTTCTATGTGCAATGATGATAATCTATAAGTTTTGATTCCTCACAATATGTAATATTTCCATTCCAACCCCCACCCAATGTAAGAGAAATGACATTCCTACATGACTTGTAATTGGCATCATATTTAAATAGGAAAAAATTTAACAAACAACCAAAATGAGAAAATGAATTTAATTCAACTCATGTCTTTTAAATCTTGACCTATTTATAGGGCACATATATGGTGTAGAATAATTTTTTTCTAGCACTAAAATTTTTCAAAATTATATTTATAATCATTGTGATCAAAATGGTGGTGTGTTAAAAGGATTAACTTCTTTTGAAAAAAGTTCATTAATTATCTTGGCATGATGTTTTCCACTAGTATTTGAAAACTTAGAGACATGGACTACCAATTGAAAAAAGTGAATCAACAGTCACACGATAAAGAAAATTTAATAAAAATACCAAGTTTCCCAATATCAAGATGTGTCCTTTTAAGCATTAATTTTAAACTAACTACCCCAAAAAAATAAATTTGAAAGGCCCACAAACATGTGCAAATATTGCTAATGGATGATATTTAGGGTCACAAAAAAACTATTCACACAAGTTTACAACTCACCAAATGCTTCAACATTGACTATAATGTCAATTGCACATTATGGAGGTGGTGCAGTGGGAATAAACACAACCAAGTTGGTTTTGTTAAAATGTGTCATAGTTGTTGAATCCATTCAAACAACAAAAATGTTTGGGGGATATTCTTGTTGCATAAACCAAACGTCCATTAAAATCCACCAAGCACCCCATTCATAGAAAATCATAAACACAAATGAAATGAAAGTTTCAATAACTCAAGTTAATATCCAAGTTTGGCAACAATGGTCATTTTGATGGTCAAAATATGTTATTGTTACTTGGCCTTCTACATTGAAGTTACACTTGAATGACAAATTGAATGGGAAGTGGGAGGAGTTTAGAAAAATGTGGTCAATAGTCCAATACACTTCTACTTCAAATCAAACCCAACCAACAAGATGTATGTTTTGAGTGGATTAAACCATCAACTACATCAACACATCTCAACATCACACCACTTTCATCATCTTTTGTTGTTGTCATCATTGATGTTCAACAAGTATTGGATGTTGGCAATATAGGAACACACATCACACTAGGATTCCAAATCAAAATTTTCCTCTTGTTGCTCCTTGTTGATCACCTTTAATGTGATAATGAAACTAATGACAAAATTAATGTTATTATTGTTTTGTGTTTTATTTTGTTCCTCTTGCTCCTTTATGCATTGTTAAACAAACATCAACAATAACCACACAACAAATTAAACATGAAAAATAAGGAAAATAATAATAACCAAATGTGGTTTCATTATAACACTTACATTAACCAAATTTTTGTCAAGTGTGTTAATTATTATGTTTGATTAGGTCCCAATTAATTATGGATAAATTAGGTTAGCTTAGTTGTTTAAGTTTTTATTTCAAATTGATTCAAGTGTGAATGAGGTTTAGAATATTCTATGGATGGGATATAATCCTAGTTTGTGTGAATCCAACATTTTATTGTTGTATGCAAGTTTTGTATATTTTGTGCATGGTGTTAGTTTTGCATTTATGTTGTGTGGAAATGTTGGGTTTGGATTTGTGTTTTCATTGCAAGTGAACAACCATTTTCATTTACCATTTAAGGTATATTCATGCACCATTTAGGATAAATTTATGTTATATTTTGTATGTGTGATCATGATAATGATAATTGTAAGTGTTGACATAGGAGTACATGACATTATTCTAAATAATAAAATGAACAACATTGTTATTTGCTTGTTGATTGGTCCATTGCAAATCAATGGTAGTAGGCCAACAATCCAAATGTGAAATGAAAATGCAAAGAAGAGGATGGGTGGTGGATGTGAAAAATAAAGTTCTTTTTAGGTTTTCATTTGTCTTCTCCACAAATTTTATCATTTCACAAACGGATTTAGTAGACATTTTGGCATTTCAATGTCCCAATTTCAAAAAAAGTTGTCAATTTTTTTTAAGGATTATTGTACTACCTTGGCAGGTTTGGAAATAACTTGTCAAATAATTAATGTATTTTGGGAATTTTAATTCAACAATTTGATTTTGATTTTGATAAGTACAAACTAAATGTAATAAAACTATTTTCACTACCAAAAGTCTTTTTAATTGGATTGTCCTCATGAACTTGTACATAAAAAAGGCCAAGGTTCAAGTTTGACCACAAATTTTGAATTATTAAGCATAATAAACTAATTTTTTGAATTTTTTAAAAAATTGATTAAATTTGTGCCAAAACAACCAAAGTATTATAATATTTAATGCCAAATCCAACCTTAGGTTATGGTACATCTTCACAATTCTACCCTTGCCATTAGCCTAATCCAAAATAGTAAATAACATAATTGCAAATATAATTTCCTAGCAACCAATGAATTGAACTAATATCCACCCAAACAATTTTATTTTTTATTTTTTATTTTTCAGTTGGTGTGGTAGTTGGGTAGGAAAATTGAAATTTTGTTTTTTTCTTTTTTTGTGTCATGGGTGCATGTCAAACACTTTTTTTTTTGAGAAGGAAAAGGTGCTCTATCATTTCTTGTTATTGGTTTGTTTTTGGGGCCCATTTCATTTCATTTTTTTCATATTTTTAGTTAAAGGTTAATTATTTTCTTAAGGCCTCTCCAAGAGAAAAAGACAAAAAGAAACCAAAACATGGTGACAAACATTTTAAGGTTAGTATGACAATTAGTGTGTTGTTTTTAACATTCCTAGAAAGATGTTGGCCACAATGGAAAAGTTCATAGAACATAACTATGTGCCATGATTGTGTGTTTTGGAAAAAAGATGGAATCTTTAAAGATTCCATCTACAAATGACATGCAATATTTACATTTTTACTTTTGTAGCTTTGAACAAATTGATCAAAAAAAATGTTTGGGTTGGAATCATGTGAATACTAATGTGTCATGGGCGCATATCGTTCATTGTAGATTATTGAATGATGTTGTTATGCACAAATACATTTACATGATTGGGCGTTGTTTGAAAGACCAAGGGGAAGAACATTTTCAATTTTATTATAGGAATGTTAGTTTTAAAGAGATGCAATATCAAATTGATGAATATCTCTAGTATGAATCTTATTTTTGCAAAAACAAAGTTTTTTTAAACATAACAACCTCGTGGAATGAGTTGTAACATTCTTTAAATACAAGATGAAAAAAAAGAATTGGTATTACTTTTCTTTGTGTGTTTATGGAGATGTTAAGGTTTGAACAAATTTACCTTGCAACACATGGGTTGTCCCAAAGAAAAAAATGGAATGGAAAATTTGAAGTTGCAATCTTTTTGGAAATGCATGATCATGCCCAAGGTTGTAATAACTTGTTCAATAGTTGAAGGAAAAGAGGTCATCTTCACAATTTGATCAATAATAATCATCCTTTTTGCAAACTCCACCAAACACATGTGAAAAGTTTTAAAAAGGACCCATGTTAGTCCTTATTCATACTAAAGAATTCTTCCCAAATCATGTTTTTTGAATTGCATGTTCCATGTTTAATGTAAATATAATTTATGTACTTGGAGATGCATGAAATTTGTAAATAATACTAATTTTCACTTAGGTCATTATGTCATGTGCAAATGTTTTATTATGTAAATAAAACATGCCTCTTGCATGAATTTTCATGCATATTTACAAAGAGTTCCATTTTTTTACAATTATCTCACTAATCCATGAGGGCAATTTCCATTCTATAAGTGTCAAGTTTTGGCTTTTGTTTTGGGTGGTGAACCAATAAAACAGGTCAACCACCAAAAGAAAAAAATGTGAAAGATATGACCCCCCACCCCCCAACGAATTAATAACAATCACATTAATATATTAAAAAATCCTATTGTCTCTAAAACAAAAATATGTAACCTTACAATCACAATGGAGGTTAAGAATTAACATTTGAGGATGAACCATAAACTTCTAACCCATTTGAGAATAAACTCCTTTTCATGCACAAAAACATGTGACAATTAGAAATGATAGATGCAATCAAACATATCTTAGAATTTTTGAAAAGCTTTTGATCTTCATAAAATTGACAACATGTTTGTCATCATGTGAGATCCACATTTAAAAAACTCTATGAGTTGTAAAGAATTATGGGACACAAGGGAATGCAATTTGTTTAGCTTTAAAATATGATGGTAGAACTTTAATTCCTTTTTTTTAAAAATTATTGGCTTTTTGTCAACTTCACCCTATCACCCATGAATGCATAATAATAATATGATTTTGAGCTATTCACAGGATTTTTCATGGAAAAAAAAAGACCTAAATTCGCCAGATTAGGAAGATTTTATTTTATTTTTCAAATCGTCAGATTTTTATGATAAGTTCCAGTAGGTAGCCAAGAATATTAAATTATTCTGAATACTTTCATATCCAGTTTGTAGCCAAAATTTGGCTAAATTATTTTGTGAATGATCGCCACTTTGGCTACATCATCACAAAATCCTTAAAAAGAATTCCTGCCTCATGCCATAATAGATTCTATTCAATTCCTTGAGCTAGATAAAGCATGTGGGTGTGGCTGTTCCCAAAGAATAGGCATCAAGGTAATAGGCGAACTTTGGACTGTTCCCAAAAAATAGGCATCAAGGTAATAGGGGAACTTTGGATTGTTCCCAAAAAATAGGCATCAACGGCGAACGCACTAGGCCAACCGACCCCAAGACCTATGGGAACAACCCATCCTCAGGCCTACCATTTTTGGCAGACCTCTGGGAACAACCCACCCTCAGAAACCAAACCCTATTTTGGGATCTTATTTGGTTGTTCAATACTTTTGTAGGTTTTTACTAGGTTAGATCAGGGCCCTTTTTTTTTTTTCCAATTTTGTGACGTAGCAAGCAACTAATAAAAGGTGGTGAGCACCCCAAGATAGATTTGCCTTTAATTGTCAACCATTTTTGTAGCAAAATCTGTCAAAACAATAGAAAAATGACAACAAACTGCCTCCAAATTTAATTTTTTGTAAAAAGAATTCCAAATGTGGCCACATTTTTTTCATCACAATTTTTTTACAAAAATTCTCAGGCTTCTTTATTTTAAAAATTCCAGTTTTCTTTGTTCCCAATGAGTTCCCTTAAAGTTCCCAATTGGTTCCCATCAGGTTTCCAATCTGTTCCCCACGGGTGTTCCTAATAGCACCTGGCTTTAATCCCATATGTTTTGCCCAAAGTCCTCCCCTTCTCACCTATATAAATGGGCCAAGAGGAAGGCACTTTATCTTACCATAGAATCTTCTATTTTGGGGGGGCTCCATAGTTTCAATTTTTTTTGTGATGGGCCAATCAAATTGGCTCATTGCCCAATAAAAAAAAGAAAAGTTGGACTTGTGAGGCAACCCCAACTAATTAATATGAAACAGAAAAATAAGGGCCCTATGACACATTGGTATTCTTCTTGTTTTGGGTCTCTCTAAGTTGGGAAAAGACATCACCAAAAAAAAAAAAAACTCATTTGTATGAGTCGCCCTTGTTTTTTGGCGATAAGTAAAAAAAATTCATTAATTAAAAGAAGAAAAGAAAAGAAAAGAAAAAACCAGTGAAAACGTTTGTTTTCACCAAAAATTCATCATTATCATGAAATTAAAAAAAAAAAAAATTCGAAAAAAGGGAAAAA
>Ga0209611_10006181_pt1 | contig 19751 bp, 15 predicted proteins | sample S1TSphgellanicum_3_FD_187693 | JGI IMG/M metagenome (GOLD analysis project Ga0209611, IMG submission 187693) | Host-associated microbial communities from peat moss isolated from Minnesota, USA - S1T2_Fc - Sphagnum magellanicum MG (SPAdes) (version 2) | ecosystem: Host-associated > Plants > Peat... | reverse complement strand
ATTTTTAAAAAGTTAAAATAACATTTTTTCATAATTGAAATATCAATATTCATATTTGAATAAAAAAATTCAAAGTTCAAATATTAATTTTGCGACTCATTATATGAACAATATACATATGTATGCATATATATATAATTTTAGTACATACATTAAAATATACCCGTATGTCATTGTAGAATACCTTTAGGATGCAACTAATTTGGTGACTATTATGACTAATGGGACATATCAACCTATTAATGGATGAGAATAAATGTAAAATTGATGTAACCAATAGGATGAAATTTCTAATAGTTGCATCATAGTTGTAAAAATGACCAAAATAGTTGAAAGTTGGTCTTGTAGTTGTAAATATTCTCAAATCTAGTCGCAAACGACTATAAGTCGCATGTAGTCGTAAATTGACTGGTTACATTTTGGCTGATTTCTACTAGTGATATAACAAATAAATAGATAGTCCATAATAATATCTACATCTTAGATATTACACATGTAGTGTAAACATCATACACAAAATGGAAGATTATAAATTTTAAACTAGTCCAAGGTAAATAAACGTTCATATATATTGACATTTAAGGACTTCACACATGCTTTGGTGGACTTCAATAGATGTTGTAAGTTAACATTAAGGACTTAAATGAACAAATGACAACACATAGGCCACATTATGCACATTTACAATAAATTGGACAATTGTGGGAAATAGTCCAACCAAACCCACAAAATCTAGGGACTCAAAAGGACAAAGTAGGATGCATACATAGGCAAGATCACAACTTAAAACTTAAGGGTGGTTAGGTGTTATGCATTGCAAAATGTGGACTTCAAAACATTTTTGAGCTTAAGACTTTACCATAAACTATTAACAATGAACATAAAGTATGAAAGTTGTACCTTGTAATGGAAATTTGCACTTGGGTGGGAAGTTCTTTGATCTTGAATTAAATTTGAAGTTCAAAATTGGAAACATCCAAGGTTTTTGGATTCCTACATAATTCCACCAACTTTCATGCATCTCCTCTTGACACCTTGGCTTGATGCATTTTTTTGAAATGTTGAAATACACAACATCACACCAACAATGATAGAAGTGCTTGCATGAAACTAACTGTCCTACCCACATAGGTGCAAACCCAAACCCACAAAATGGACATCGTTCAACCATCAAACAATCTTGAAACCTTACATTGTTATTTGAGACTAGATTAGAAGGCAATGCAACTGCAATGCTTTGATGCCTTACACCTTTTGAAAACTTAAAAAGCAAAAACTTTGTAGCATCACAATTTTGTCTATAAACAATAAGCTTGTGCTTTGTGACAAATAACCTATTACTCAATTGTTCATTATCTTTGCATACACATTCAAATTCCACTATCCTTTCAGTTGCAAAAGTTTGAAAGGTTTTAACAAGTGCTTGTTTGGATTCCACCCTCTTCCTTTAACTAGCGACAACTTCGTTTTTATTTGACAAATTGTCCAACATTGAAACCAATTCTAAAAGCTTCTCCTTGTGAGCCTTTAGGTTATTAACACGGTCTTCCATGAGACCTTGGGTTTTCATATTCATCATCCTAATATCTTTTTTAATATGCAAGCTTAAAGCATTTTATTTTTCAAGCTCAAATGTTAATGTCTTTGCAAACTCCAAATAATTTACAACCTCTTCAAGTACTACGTCCATGCAATTGTTGCTTGGACATCATCTCCGATCTCTGTGAATGCATTGTCATTAGCATTTTTGAGATTCGTAAACCCTTTTCGTTTCCTTTATTGCTCTTAGTTCATCCATTTTGCATACATGGGCCAATTCATTTTCTTACCCTTGACAATCTCCATTGCCACCCCTTTTGCAAAACCTAATGACACTAGCTTTGTAGTAGGAACAACATGCCTTTGATGAACAAGCATCCACAACCTTTCAATTTTAGCTATCAAGACATGATCTTCACTAAAAACATAATTATGGCCATTTTTTATTTTGAATGGGTTCAAAAAGCTTGCAAACCTCTTCTGCAGTTATGTCTCTAGGAACCTTAATTTGTTTCGGGTTCATGCCTTCTACACAAAGGCCATAGATATCTACAAAATCCTTACATGTGAATGGACCGCCATCGCCTACCTCTGAAGTTCAATGTACAAAGGGACCATAAAACCAAGAGGCTTTGAAGTCTTGCCTTTCAAATTGTTAGATTCTTGCTCTACCTTCATTTTCTTACATAACTCAAACTTACTAAAAGTTTTATTAGAAGTATTAAATGGTGTAGGTTGTGCCATTGTGGCTTCATAATCAAATCCTCTCACACTCAAAGAACAATCATGAGGTGTAAACATTTGCAAAGTAGTTAGGAACTGTGTGTGGCAAGTCCTTGAATTAGCAAGTCAAGAAAATAGATTGCAAAATTGTCTCCTTGGCAAGAGAGACAAAATGTAAAACTTTCAAAAGTCCCACCTTTACTGATCTCACATATGTATGTTTCTAGGGTTTACATAGGAAATAATCCAAGGGCCTAAATTCATGGCCCGGTGCATAGCCTGCTCGAATTTTTACAAAAGGGATTTTAAAAATGGATTCTGATATGCTGGTTTTGGTCCCTTAAGATGTAACCACCTTATAGTCATCATTATCAGATATGACTATAAACCAATCATGGTTGTAGTTATATATGCCACGTTTTGGTGTAATGGTAGGAAATTAATATCTTCCTTGGATTTCATATTTGTGAGATCTATATTTAATTCCAAATATCATATGGTGGGATTTTAGAACTTTAAGATTTGATGGACAAGATATCATTTTCAATATCATAGTTGTGATATGCAACACATAAAATGTGATATCCAACGATATTCAAACATGATATCTAATCAATTTTTCAAATATATGTCCAACATTAGTTTTGACCTTCTTATTGGATGCTTTAATGACTAGGAATCAAAATACTAATTTGATTCCTATCCATTTGTGATTTGATCATAACTTGTGTGTCATATCTTTAAATGAAAAATATCAATTTAGATATTTATTCTTCAACTAGACTTTTTTGGAGTTCAAAGAGACCTAATTCGGATTCTCAAAGTTTGATCCATCAACCTTGTCCCAAAAATTTGAAACATTACAAAATTGCAGCTTCCAAATTGGGAATTCACTTGGAAGTTTAAAATTCAATCTCCCACACTTGTGAGAATGTGCTTCAGCTTGAATTTTATGATATTTTTCTAGGTTAAGTCCCTTTGTCATGCCTTAATATTGGTCATAAGTCCCAAGGTTAAGGTTGTAACATGTATGGATACCTTGATGTCATAAGATTATAATCATACATATGTTAGAAAAAAACATAACTCATATATACCATAATCAATGTGATGATTTTAACTTGATTATAATCATGTAAGTCAGAAGTGTTTGATTTGATCATAATCAATCACAAGTGTGCATTTTGACTACAAATCATGTAAATCAATTTTGTTGAAAATAATCCTCCATCTCTTTGGTCACAAATCAACTCCTTAACCATCCAATCATCATTTTATTTTGTGACAAATAATATTATTATATAAATATAAACATATGTATAATTCAAATATTTTGTAATAATTAGATAATTAATCAATTTCATATGTTTGGTCACATAATTCAATAATTAATTTATATAGCTACAAGTTTATTTTTTCATACGCACATTTCATTTACTTTTTGAACTTCATAAATTCATTTTGGTTTGATTTAATTCTAATAATAATAATAATTATTTGGGTTATAAATTCAAATACAATGTGTTTAATTGAAAGTGTATTGTTATTTTGTAGTGGCATCAATATAACAATTAAAAAACTCATATAATTACACATAATTTTCATTTAACATATTTAGTATTATAAATAAAATAAAAATATTTAACATAATATATTTATTTGCAAAATTAATTATGTAATTTCATAATGTGTTAAATTATCCTTTAATATTACATTTAATTTAATAATTGATTAAATTGGGTCAATAAAACACATCCTCAATGAACTGAAAATGTTTTTATTTATTTAACATGCCAATGCACTTACAATCTCCAATCATCTTTTGCACAATCTCTAAACTTGGACTTTCACCATTTTAATTTATTTATGTGAGTCAAATGGGGCTGATAGGATAAACCCTCAACCAACCTTTGTTATATGATCCCAATAATATTAAGGGTGGACAACTTTAATCACATAATTCCAATGTTAAATGATTAGAAGACGTTGATTGTGCATAACTAGATTGGCACACAAAACTACATGATTAAAAATAACACAATCATAAAATGTCTTAGTGATGGATATCAAGTATTGAAATACAATGTTAAAATAATTTGACACATAACAAAAGAGAAATATCCTCATATTGTTTGTAGTGGATGTGTTATTTAGTTCGACTTGTTTTTAAAGCCATTGGAAAGCCGTAAGATTGCATTATTGGATTTTCCAAGAGAGGAAAAGAACAAGAATTACAATGACTTGGCGACACTTGATTTTTAGGACGAATTCCATTCTATTGAAGAAGTTCTTTGAATTGAAGAGACTCAATTCCAACACATGCTAGCATAGTTAACTCAACTTTGGAACAATTAAAAGAAAAAAGATGTGTCTAGTGTTTAATTTTGAACACTCAATTCTTAGAAAACTTTCACATTCATTGCTGAAATCATTAGAGTACCTATTCTTTCTTTCTTTCTTTCTTTCATGTGATTTGTTGATTGAAAAAAACCAACAATGCAAATTTATGAGCATATGGTTAAAGGTTTAGTTTGTAAAGGATATAGAATGGAGTGGATAACTTACAGGCATGTACATATTTGTGGAGTTCCTACATATTTGAAATCCTTGAATTTCAAAGATTCACAATGAAAATTGTGAGTTAGTCCAATCAACCTGGCCAAGCAACACCAGGTGGCCTCGAGCGGGGTCTGACCAATGACCATTATTTGACATGAGAGGTATCTTTCCACATCGTTATGAGCTTTGAGGACTATTTGCTGTGGGACTATTTGCTAGACCTCATGATGTTCTAGTGCCGGTCACATGCATTTGAAAGAGCAGGTGACTCTGAGAAACTTAGGGGTGAATGGTGGAATGTCTCCTTAGTGATAATTCCATCACTGCAAATGTTTGTCTGACAGCCATGATGGATGAAAAAAATTTGGAGAAAAACTAGAGACCTGCCAAAAAACATAACATCTACTTCAATGTCTAAGTGTTTTTCACATTGCTGGTATTTGTGACGAAATTTGTCGAGAGCTGAAAAATGAAGTGCTACCATTATCTTCAGAGGATTACAGGGAGAAAGAATGAAAGAGAAAGTCCTATAAGGGGAGGAATCCAAGCACTTAGCCATGGAGTTAAATGTCTTGACATGCCCGCAAAAGCTGCTGTAGCCACTATCATGTTGTAAATCATACTACTCAGCAAAGCCCAAGCTATAGGAGATGCTTGGCTTCCTGAGCTTGCTGGCCTTGAACCTTGCACTAATGTTGCCATTGCCCCCATCTGTCACAGTACCCAAAATCTCAACTCTCATGGAAACCTCCAACAATGTCAACACAAAATACAAAGCCGTCACAAAACTAACTAACTAACTACCGTGGATGACATATTCAGACTTACACAAAGTGTATAGCAAACTGCTGCAACTGCAATGTCAGCTGATTGTACAACCATTAACTGGTCAGATTGGGGATTATGTATTAGACTCACCAGACAGTAGACAATACAGGAAAATATGGCAGCATCTCGTTGATGTAGAAAGCATTCCAACTTGACCAACTCATCTTCATCACTTCTGTTCACATTATGCTCAGTCAAATCCAATGAAAATTCACTTCCACCTCTGTTCCGATTTTTGGTGTGAAGCTTAGTTCGGAGCTCAGCAATTAAGCGTAATATGGCACCACGTGACAGTTCCTGTAAAGATGGCTTTTGTAATGCTCTACGACTTGTCAGTCGAGCACTAGGTACTTGGAGACCTTCCACCTGTGGCAGTCCCAGTATAAGATTCAACATTATGAAAGAATCAGGAATTCTAAGACCAGGAATACCATCATAACACTCACCTGCAGTAACAAAAGTTGACATCACTCCCCTTAGTAATGAAAGACATTGGTTACATCAAAAGAGAAATAACTTTCTTTTCTGGACATGGCAGGCAGATCTCTGCTAACTCAATTCTCGAAAATCCAATTTCCATGTGGGTTTTGTTTCAATTCTTCTACAAAACAAGTACATCTGGAAGTTGTTAATGTTGCATTGTCCTTCTATTTCAGATAAGAGTTTGGAGATGATGATGACCTGAAGGATACCAAAGGTGCTGTCCTTTGGACACAGATTGAGAATTGTGCTGTTCACAAATTTCCAGATTCCTTCCTCAAATTTCCACTCACCTTCATCTGCCACAATCACCTATCCCACCCACCCAAGAAAAACACTTCAACTTCAATCCAGCCATGGTGTTCCAAGAATTGGGTACAACACTCACAAAGAGGTCCAAATCTGGGATTCAACAACAGATTGAAGAAGTTGGTTGCAGTTTGAAAAGTTGGTCTCTCTTGATTGGACAGGTCAAACTTGGCAATTTTTGTCTCATACAAAAAGATCTCTTTTGTACAGTACAAATGTGAGCAATTGTGCCACAAGGTACACCAGGGCCAAAGGTGTGCTTTCTTTAAGGTATGTAATGTGTGCACTAAAACATACCAGGATTCATTTCATAAAACACTGGAAAAGGTGGGAAAATGGGCAATACCCGATGAATATGGCCAGAGGAAGCAATGTCAAGTAGCAGAAGACCCGAAAGTTGAGTGCCTTTCATTTCAGTGGCATACCAAATTCGCTGTAAAACAGTGTGGGATCGTCCAATAGTCTTGCCATCATCCCCCACTTCCCTCTGCCACATTGTCATCCATCCATGTCCATCCAGCCATCCATATTCATCCCTACCACTGTTATACATTGCCACATTCCCGATGGCCCATCCATCCAAAACGTATTGAGAAAGACACTGATGGCAAGTTTCCCTTCATGGAGTTATATCACATATCTGCTTATGCTGGGGAATGTCATTTCTTCAAATGGATCTTCACAAAATTCTACAACCATGGACCCCTTCAATCTTAAGGCAGCCAGAATTGGGTACGCAGAAAAATGGCTTTCAAGCCACATATGACAGTTGTCAACTGAAAGCAGAGGGTAGACATGGTTTTCCAAATTATGGACTATACCTTGACACCATACTCAGGGTACACAAGATCATTGTTTTGTCGAAGGCCTTGCATATGTGTGGTGAGTGCCATATCCACCATCCTGCGAGCCCTGCAGTACGAACCCATTCCATGGAAATTATCTATCAGTTCAATCACACATCTCTCACAGTCTGTACCATTTTGCAATGTGTGCCTAATGATAAGAAGATTTAAGGTGTAATTACTAAGCTTATGACTGGTGCACTTTTGTGCAAAAAATCACAGAGGCTCATACAAAAGCATGAAGAGCAGGCAATGATGAGTCTCATACTGAGAGCTTCCATATGGGATCAAGCACTCATGGCACACAAGCTTCAGCAAAACTGCAACAAAACCCAAACACAAAGGGCTCACAAGCATCCGCCAAAGTGACACCCCAGCTGAAAAAATGGCCACAGTCTCCATATCTGCCTGCAAATGAATTGTCCCATTGAAACCAATGAATTGTCAATATGGTATAAAAATTCCAAATGTGCTCAAATAACAGTATGGACAACAGAATCTATACCCTAGAATTACCTGTATACGGCCAAGGCCAAACAGGGATGCAGCCAGGCAAGCCATGGGCATAGAGAGCGCTGCGAAATAGGGAAGCTGTAGCAGAGCTGCAGTCACTGCAACAGCAATGGGAAGCCCTGTGTGCACACCAACCAAATACATAAAGATCCCAAAACAACCATGGAAATCCTCTCTTACAACCTCTTTCATTCCAAAATTCAAAGTTCATGAGACACATGTCAGAAGGAGATCCAAACAAGAAGACTGCAAGATGCAAAGGGTTTACATTGAAAGGGCTCAAGATTCCAAAGAAATAAAAAAAGGAGCAACCATACCTGACACAACAACCTCATGCACAAGCCCTGCAAGTGCACCCAATGTCATTCCCACAATTGAACAAAGTCCAACTGCCATCACAAACACAGGCATCATCTCTGTCATCATGTATCTGTCCAAAACAGGTATTCTTATCCTCCTCATCTTCTCTGCAATTTGTTTGACCAAGTTTGTTGTCACCCATGTCCAGCTCCTTCCAATTCTGGGAAGAAATTCTTGCAAAACAGCTTCAACTTTTGGTTTCCTTGGCAACTCGATTGGCAATCTCTTAGTTGGGTTTACAGAACAACAACATGTAGGGTTGACAGATGAACCCCAAAAGTTGTGTTGAGATTGTTTGTCAGATGGAAATACTGCATGATTTATATGTACAACAAGAGACCTGTCACTTCCAAGATTCACCAAGCTCCAGAACTTGGTGCAAGCAGTAATGGAACTGAAACTTGATTGTAAAGAAACAACACACGAGCCAGACACGCTTCTTCTGCTAATCTGTGGGCACAAAGGCCGGTTGTAAGCATGAAAAAGAGGTGGAAAATATGATCTAGAATTGGAATTCCTCCAACAATGATGACACCCAAGTTGATTGAAAGTGGTATTACTATGAAATGACTGGCAAGAAGAAGTCAAATCAGCATTGGACATCATCTTAGCAACCCCAGACATGTTGGAAATTTCCATTTCAAAATCATCAAAAGCTCCAAGAGAGGAATAGATTTAGGGTTTAGTATTCAAGAAAGGGGGGTTTTAGAGTTACTGAGTAATAAGAAGTGGATGGTGCACTGGTCAGATGGGAACTGCCAGTTAACCTCTGGTTATCCCCCTGGGGTTTTTTTTTTTTTTTTTTTTTTTTTTTTTCAAAAATTTTGGTTTTGGTTCCACACAGAAATGGAACCATGAATCTGTTTCTGAGTTCATTTCTATAAGAAAATAAATTTCAATTCCAGTTTTTAAATCAGTTTCAAAAATATATATTGAACTCTTGCCCAAAACTCAAAAATGTGTAATCCAGAAATTACACAAGACCCAAAAAATAAATAAATAAATAAATGAAGATCACAAACTAGTGGGTTGTTTTTGCACAAAGTTTTTGACTTCCCAAATGCCAAAATGACCAATGCAAAAAAGAAAAAGAAAAAGGGAAAATAAAATAAAATCCTAGAATCAATAATTTAAATTTTGAATCATGAATGCAAACCTTTGGGACATGGCACATTCATTTGTGCAACAAAATGTGAAGCTAATGTCAACATGGCACATGTGATCTCTTTACATACTCATGTTTAACTTATGAAAATGCTTAGTTGATATGTTAATATTGTCCTTTATGAAGCAAAATAATAATAATAACAACAAAATGACTACCAATGATTGAATGTACATTGAATTGTTGGCATGACATTATTGTAAGTTATAAGGCTAAAAGTTGGCAATGAAAATTGTGAAAGGAAATATGTTAGATAAATACAACTATAGAATCAAGAAAGGGATGTTTTCTTATTTACATTAGCTTGATCTTGGGCAAGGGTTGTTATGTTCCCAAACCACCTTAAGAAAGTGCCCCAATAAAACTACAAGTTGGTTATCTCAAAATGGAACCCCTTACTTTCAATGTGGATAAGAATTTTAATTGTTACAACTGTCAAAGATGGGGAGATAGTTGAAAAAAATGTGGTGCACTTGTCGATGCCACCAACATTTAAAGCTAGGTCTTATTAAGTAATTTGGGTGTTTGGTAATCATATTCGTGTTTCAAGTGCTAAAGAACACTTGACAACATGTGACAATGGTGTAGAGGTCACATTTGAACAAAAATGTGTGTCAATACCAAATGATCAAAAACTAGTTCTTGCAAAATTGGAATATGTGGGATGGTTTGAGGAAATATTAAAACTAAATTATAGGGTACTAAACATTGTTGTTCTCTTGTGTCATTGGGTGAAAGCAAAGTATGTTGGGAGTAATGCAACAATGAAATGAGATGAGTATGGTTTCATTTTCATAAACTCTGCATCTTTAATTCCCATTTTGGATTAGTCCTTTGCTTTCCCACTACATGTAAATCAAATGTTTTTTCTAGTGACCCAAAGCGAAGAGGATGGAAAATAGTTTTGTGAAATGAACTTCATGAGAGACAAATAATTAATAATGTTCAAATTGGCCTTACAAAGTTTGTTATATTCATGTTACAAAATGATGATGCATATGCAAGTTTACTAGTTCGAATATCGTTAGGAGTCTCGAAATTCTCGAAATTAGGACTTTTGCCACTTTGGAGGCCCATAATTTCTTGTGTAGACCTTAGATTGAGGTGAGGTCTAAAACAAAATTGTAGCCTTCGGCAAGAGCTTTCCAACAATATGTTGCACACCATCTACACGCATATAAATCAAGGTAATTCCTGATTTTTAGTGATTGAAAGTTAAATTGATACTTTGATTTTCGACCTTCTTATAGGCATAACTTGTGTTTTAAGTATTGAAATGAATTATGCAAACTCATTTTAGACATCTAAATCTCAAGAAATTTATAATGGTATAATATTTTTTTAATTCAATTAGTTTTGACCCCTGAAATCGTTTTCTGAACCTACAGGATTTCATAGGGATTCCAATTCCCAAAATGGGAATCCATTTGGGAGTGTGTGGGTTCATACCCTCACATTTTCACACACTTTGGGAATATAAATGCGACTCCTGAGTTACACTCTCAACTCGCACCTTTCCATGCCCTTGCTTCAGTGCTTTGGTCGTGAACCCAAAATTAAGGTCATGATAATTAAATACTACTAGCATAAAAACCATAGTTTTATAATAATGTTACTAATAACCACCAAGTGCCTTACCTAGTTACCTATTATATTTACACAATTTTACACATGTACAATTATTTATAAGTAAAGGAAAGAATAAGTAGGAGGGATTATAGTGTTGGTTACCAAAGTAATAGGAAACAATGTTGATTAACTATTGAAAAAACATTTGGTTATTAATAAGGTTATAATTAATAATTTATACTTGCCAGCTATTATTTAATTTCATAACATTGGATTAGAAAACCTATCCATATAGTAGGTACCATTCAAAGAATTGGTAAAACCTTTATGAATATGATATTGATTTGTCAAAATTTAATAACCCACATAAATACTTAGATTTTTCATCCAAGTAGGTTAATAAACCTTAAATTGTAAACTTATTTCATGCATTTTCCACTTTTCCATTCTGATTTATTCTTGAATTCAAAATCATTTGGAGCTTGAATTGGCCACCTTTGTTTTTAGTTTCCAAGTTTTGGTTTCATTGTTCCATATTTGTTAGCACAAATTGAAATTTAACAAAGAGAAAATTATTGCTAATAATTAGGAAAAAATTACTTATTTTTCCTTGTTTGGTTTTGTGTTTCGTATGTAGTTTCCTATTTACATTCAACACCAAAAAATTGACAAACATGAAATTGCATTTGTTGTTGACCTTTGAAAATTTTACCTTCAAATTCAATTACACACAACAATGCAAACATGATATAATAATCTAGGGGCACAAAAATTGATGTCACTTTCCAAGGACTACATTTGACTCATGATGTGTTAGTCTATTATCCCCAATTTTTGCATTTTTCATACCTAATTTACAAATATGTGCTAGATATAAACATTTTTTTTTTACATCTTAATCCTAGATCATGTATGTTTATATGCATCCATGTTCTTGACGACATAAAAATTTAAAGAACTTTTGTTAAAAACATATTCTCAAAATTCATATTTTTAAAGGCAAAAAACACATTGCTAGAATCAAAATTACCAAAATGCATTGTCAAATTGAATTTCACAATAAGGTTTTGAATGTCTAACTATGCAACATAAAAAATAAAATAAACAATAAAACATGAAAAATTAAGTACTAGTTATACTTCATGTGGTTTCTATTGGTGTGATTGTACCCCTTGTAATTTTTCAAAGATATAAATCTATAATTTAAAGCATTTTTGAAACCTTTTTGTGGTTCCTTTTACTATGTTTTGCACCTCTGTCAAAGATCCCATTTGTTGTACTATGCATTCAATAATTCTAACTTTGAACTTAATAAATGTGCATGAAATCACATTTCTTGTATTCTGTATTCATCACTTCTTATTTATAATTCACATACATATGTAAAGATCACATTTGTTGTACTTTACATTCAACACCTTTAATGTATAATTTAGGTACACACAAGAGATCACAACTTTATATGCTTTTGTTGGCATTTGACATCTTTTGTTGACATTCAACACCTTGAATTGTGTCCATATGGAAGAGAATGAAAGTGAACATGATCATGATGAATTTTTTTGTTAGGTAGCACTATCTTTGATGAAGATGTTAAAATGGGTGGTGAACATTTAGGAATGTATTGTGAGTATGTTTCAATGGTGGGTGTTTTAGTTTAGATTGAAATCATCATTTGTCAAGCCACAAAGGTTGCACATGGGCTTCATTGCTTCAATAATTAAGGTTGAATGACAAATTTTGGCTCATTTAGTTTGCAAAATTTCTATCCTTTGGCCCTTCTTTTATGTCAATGATGAAATATACAGTGATTTTTAATGACGCGGTGGGTGATATGGCACTATGTTTCCTAGGCACATACTTTTGGTAATACCACCCAAAAAAAAACCGGTGTTTATAACAAGGACCATGAAATAATGATGATGTTGAAAAATATGTGACTTGTTAATTCATTCAAATGTTTGGGCAATGTGGATTGCAACCAATGTAAAAAATCCAACAAAATTAGAAGGGGGCAGAAGAAAGATCAAATCATTGTTGGTTATAATACCATCACTAGGACCATTTTGGAAATACCTATAATCCCTACAAGGATGAAAATGTTAAGCAAAATAAGTTATGGAAGATTTGGTTTTGTATGTTGCCAAAGGATTTAAATGCCAATTTTTTTGTGAAAAACCATTGGTTGTGGTAGAATCGTTGCATGGTGTTTCCAAATCCAAAACGCTTTTGTGGAGGATGTGATTTTTTTTATTTTCGCAAAAACAATGGAAAACACAACATTGTGCCTATTTTGGATGGTTGTATTACATGGTGATTACCTCATTTGACTAAATGGACAACTAAATTTGGATTTGACACATTCACATTATTTTTCAATATTATTAGAATAGACTAGTTGCATTGCCATGTGATAAAAGAAGTAGTTTGAAGTTTTTAATACTAAGGGTAATCACTCTTTGTATATAATTTTATGAAAAATGTGAGATAAAAAAGAATCTTTGGGTATATTATGATATAATAAAATATTGAAAAAATATTTTATTAAAATTGAAATATCTGAATAATATTCTAGATATATTAATCTCATAATCCAATTCTAAGCACCATATTTACATTTAGAAGTAAATTTTGTAAATTTTTTTTTTTGATAATTTTCACATTATATTTTTCACCATCACATAATTTGGAAAAAATTCAAAACAACTTCCCCTGGTTTTGAAACTGGCATCACATGTGAAGGTCTTCTTTTCCTTTTACAAATTGTTGGACAAGTAATCACATATATGAAGGATGAAGGAGGCAATTTATTCACCCTCATTTCTATGGTGACATTTGCACCTTTGCCATGCAAAAGATGGTGGGAAAGCATGATAACAAAATGTTATGCCATTTTTGTTGTTGTCACTTTTGTTGCTACATTTTGGTTTTTGAATCCTAAAATTGTTCATGGCCTTCTTAAATTTGCAAATCCTAATCAAAAAAATTTCATTTTTGGGTTAATGGCATCAAGTGAAAGTACTTTGCACGTTTGTTATAGAATGAATTGTCTTTGTTTTGCCACCTCTATGTGACATTTGAGGAATGCAAGTTGCCCCTAACTTGATGGATCAAGAACTATCCAAGAAGGTTTCCAAACGTAAATCTTGTAGTGTGGCAAATCTTTGGTATTTTTGATTCACAAATCGAAATTGAGTGCATTTTTAATGTTGCAAGATTGTTGACAAACTTATAGTGATGCAAATTGGGGGTTGAAAATTTAGACAAATTGGTCATAATTTTGAAATTTTGACTTAATGATGCACAATTGGATTGTGCGACAAGAAATACTCCATTGAAACCTTTTGAACAAAGATAACACTTTTATCATTGATGAAAATGTGTATCATAAACATTAAATAATAAGGGAATCTTTTTTAAGTTTTCAAAAACCGTTTCTCAGAAAATTTTAGAAGTTTTAAAAAAGTTCAAGGAAGAATATGTTTGGAAGTTTTTAGAAGTTTCCAAAAAGATCTTCAAAAAATATGTTGAATCTTTTTCAAAATTTCTAGAAAAGCTCTTGAAAAATATGTTTGGAAGTTTTTTGAAGTTTTCAAAAAGATCCTCAAATTATATGTTTCCAACTTTGTCAGTTTCCAAAAAGATCCTTGAAAAATACGCTTATAATTTTTTAGATGTTTTTAGAAAGATCCTCAAATAATATGTTTAAAACCTTTTCAAAGATTCTAAAAATATCTTTAAAAAATATGCTTGGGGGCTTGTCAAAGTTTCCAAAAAAATCTTTAAAGAATATGCTTAGAAGTTTTTAGAAAAGTCCTCAAAGAATATGTTGGAATGTTTATTAAAATTTCCAAAAAGAATATTAAAAAAATATGTTTGAAGATATTTTCTAAAGATGTAAAACTAATAATAACTTTCAAAAAAAAAATTCTAAAAAAAATATTGATAGAAGTTTATAAACTATGGAAATTAAATTATAAATAAATAAATTAGTGGAATCTTTTAGAAGATGTGATCAACGAAAGTTTTAAAAGGTTATATAGTAAAAACTTACGGAATGTTTAATAATGGTTAAAAAGGTAATACCTTTCAATTTTAATAACACAAGTTGTAACATTGTATTTTTAGTTCATTTCATGTTTAGTTTGCATCATATCTTGTTCAACCAATAAAATGATTTAGTTCTTGCTCATTATCAAATCATTTATTTATCAAGTTCATATAATGTTTTGCAAGAAATGTCTTTTCTTTATTCTTAACAATGTGCATGTGTTTGACAAGGCCAACTTTTTGAGATGATGAATAGCTCAAATGTTAATTCTACCATGTGTTTTGATTTTTACATTTGAATTTTAATATTTGAACTTTGAACATGCATTAGACGTTTTTCTAGCATGGATAATTAGGTGCAATCGCATTAATAAGAGCCACATCAAATGTAATCAATGTTTGATTCTTCATGTTTTATTGTCAAAAGTTATACTAATGTTACAAGTCTTTAGAATATCTTTAGATGAACCTCTATATAATATATTATGAAAAATGTGAAATAATTTGAATTGAATATAATGAGTATAAAATATTAAAAGTCAATGTAAAACATTGTAACCAATGGTTTCATTACTTTCAAAATGACATAATGAAGTACAATAATTATCCACACTTTTACATAATAATATGATATGTCATGACAACAAAACAAAAAACCTTTGGCCATTATAAAAATCATGGATTTTTAATCCATCATTTTTTGTAACCAATTGCAATATGCTACATCCTTTAATTAAGCATTCCCATTACTTTGTAAACAATCCGTCATAGTAAGGTCACATGGTTGGTTCTTATTAACTATTTTATTTATATTATGTCCATTCATTAAAGTGGGATGCTTATGATGTTTCTATTCAAATTGATTTTTTGTTCATCTTCATTTAAATGTGTGTGGATCATTATTTTGTTGTAGAATTTTCATTTCAATTAAACATTTTGACCAATTGAAATTATCACTTAAGGTTTTCCCTTCTTTGAACTTTGAACCCACTTTTTTTGTTGTTTCTTTCCAATTGCTTGCTTTCGAAATATCATTGTGAGTGTTCATGTAAGCAAAGGAAGAAGCTTTGGAAAAGACATTGAATATCTTTTAAAGATTTTTTGCCACAATATCAATCCTACCTAGCTTGCCCAAATATACATGTCATATTTTAAAATGTTTATTGTTAGAATTTTATGAAGACAATCTTAAATGTTTGTTTTCAAATAATTTGTGACCTTGTGACAATGGATAAGATAGTTTGGGTGGCTTCATAAATGATAAGATGCAAAGAAGGTAATTTCTAGGTTGAATTTTTCTACAATCACATGAAATAATTTTTGGTTGCAAAATGTTAAAAATGCTCCCCCAAATTTTTTTAAAAAAAAGTGATAAGCAATTAACAAACATGGAATAGTTGTTTTTTCAACATTAGTTTCAATAAATGCCATCATCATTTTTATAAACACTTGGGGCTTTTTTTTGTTGCCCTTTCATGATTATAGATAAACAACAAAGGCTTGTGGTTTAGGCCCTAGGCTTAAGGTTGATGGTTTAAGGTTTTGTGATTGCCATTTTCAATCAATACCAATGTTGACTGATTTTCACTTTTCAAGAGAACTTTTAATCCTAGTTTCAATTTTTTTTTAATTTAAAAGAGGAAGTTTCAATTCAAGGATTTGTTTTAATACAACTTTTGGTTTGGTTTTAGATTCTTTACAAAATAAAAATAAAAATCCTAGGCCAATTTCATTCCAAATTGAATCTAGTTTTACCTGCTTTCACATAGCCCAAAACAATTTTTTTCCCTCCTTTTTACTAGCATTATACCATTGATAAAATGTGACCACTTGTATCAATTCATACTTAAAACCCACAATTGTTTTTTAATTTAAAAATATTGGATACTTGAACCATGTTCCAAAAGTAAGGACTACATGCTTAGTGCCACCCACCCACCCCTAAATTATTATTCAAAAAAATGTTGTTCTTATTGTTCAAAATCTTGAGTTTTTTTTTCTTAAACTAGCATGTCTACCCTGGAATTTTAATAATAATAATAATAAAGCTAAAAAAAAGAACTAGAACCTAGATAAATTAGGTTTTGGGGCTAGTTTCCATTATGATGTGAAAGGAAATGGAATTGGATGAAGGATTGTTGTCAGTGAAGACCTAATGGATGTTGATGGAAAAGGGATGAGGAAACCAAAAGGAAAAAATGGCAAGAAAATTAATAGTTATTTCTAATGAAGTTTTCTTTGTTTTAGTTTTTGGGTGTGGGCTTTGTTTTGTGTTGCAAGTTAATGGTGATGGTGAATATGGTGGGGTTAGGATTGTTGTCAGTGAAGACCTAATGGATGTTGATGGAAAAGGGATGAGGAAACCAAAAGGAAAAAATGGCAAGAAAATTAATAGTTATTTCTAATGAAGTTTTCTTTGTTTTAGTGTTTGGGTGTGGGCTTTGTTTTGTGTTGCAAGTTAATGGTGATGGTGAATATGGTGGGGTTGGGCTAGCGGGAGTTATGTTTAAAGGTGGATGACTCTTGGTTTTGTTTTAAAGCTCTTGAAGAATTTTGGTTTTGGTGGGCATGGTAGACAAGTCAAGTGGGAAGTTTTGGTAAAGAGGAAGGCTTGTAGAAAATAAGAAGGGAAGAGTTGTAGTTCAATTAGATAGCTATATGTTTTTCTTTTTGGTTTTTGAATGGTGATGATAGAAGTAGAAATGTATGTAAGGATTTTGGAGATAGGGGTGTTTTTGGGTTTTTCTTGGTAATGACATTAACTATTTGGGGAAAATGCCCCCATTTGAATGCTAGGATTGAACATCTTTTGATTTTTTTTCACTTTCGTTGTGTATTAGATTTTGGAAATTAACTAAGTTTAAACAAAAACATCAATAAAGTAACAAGTTTGGTGTGGAGATGAAGAAATTCAATAGGTAGCTTATGTGCTTGTGAAGTAGGCATCAATTCTTCAAACTTGCCATGTTGGGGATATGGGGAGGAAATTCTAGAAATGTGTAGCTAAGAAGTGAGACCTAAAGTTAGAACTTTGAAAAGGGATTTATTTCATCATTTTTGTGATTTGGGGAAAAAGGATATTTTGTAGTGATTATGGGTGATTATGCCTTTTTTGTTTAAACTTTTAAAGGGGGTCTATTGGGACATCTAAAGTTGTGGGAGAACAAAGTTGTCAAACAGATACCAAAATAAGACTATGATAACTCAAGAGAAGCAATTTGGAGGGATTTAATCCATCTACAACTAGAAAATTTTCCTATTGGTTTAGACTCTTTGATTAAGGTTGCTTATTTATTTTGGGAAACAAATGTGTATCAATTGTTGACTTGTAATTGAAGTTGTTATTGTGAGAATGACAAAATGTGTAAAAGCTTTATGTTAGCAAAATTTAGTTGTTGGGCAAGGTGGGATTCAAGATTAAAAGGTCAAAATTGACGTTTACATATCTATAGCCTATAATTGTTTCTAATTATATTTTAAAGGTTTTTAGTGTGAAAAGGAAATCACTTGTTTTAATTTAAGTGTTGAAAACCAAGTTATATTTTGTCTTTTACAATTCACTGGAGTGGGATCCAATTTGTGGAGGTTGTGATAATGATGGCACAAGTTATGAATGAACAAAGTTTTTGGGATAGGCCTAGTTGGTTGTTTGTTGTTGTTTTTTTTGTTTTTTAAAAACTTAAAAATGGGCAATTTGGGTGTTTGTTTTAATAATAAGATGAATGCACATAATCAATATTTTTTATAATTTTGTTCACCTCCACTTTTTAAATTCCACTTCACATGTGAGATGGTGGACAAAAGTTTGGATATTGTAATATTTGTATAAACATTTAATGAAAATGATGAAAGGCTCTAAGGGTTCATAAAGCTGATATATGTGTGATTCATTTTGTTCAAGTTCAATATATTTAGGTTATTTTATGCATTAACATACATGGGGGAGAGGTTGAATACCTATTCAATTGAGAGCTTTAAGCATAATACATGTTTTTTGGGAGGGGTGATTTTGGGTTCTAAAGATTAATAATAACTTGTCACGGAACATTGGGTGTTTGGCTTGTTTGTATCATTTTTAGGAATTGTTCAATGTTGTTCATCTTTGTGGTTTTGTGGGTTGGATGGATTATTTAATTAGGATTTGTGGTGTGTATTTGTCAAATTGAACACACTAAAAGATCATGATAGCCTACATGAAAAGAGGTTTGAAACAAGTCGATTCATTCGAATGCTTATAGTCATAGTAAAAGACATAGGTCAAGATTTTAGCATCTTGTTATGAGCAATTTGTGTGTAATTGAATGTTGAATTTATGTGAATCTCATTGTGTCAATGCCATTTGGAGCTTGAAAGGGCTAGAGGGTCCTCATTCTCTATCTTGATTACTTTTCTTTGTCAAAAAAATTCAATCCCATTGCAAAGGATACAAGCATCTTCCATCTTAAATCGAATGGTAGCTGTAAGCTTCGTTACATCCTGACTCCCAGCAATTTAGTATACACCTCCCATCACCACGACCAACCTATTGCAAATGATCGATTTGTGACATGCAAAATTATAGCCAACTCATTATAGTGGTTAATTTTTGACATGAAGACATTTTGACATCTAGTTTGAACTAACTTGACATCCTATAAATTCTCCGTTTTCCTTTTTCTTATTCCTTTGTACATTTTCCAAATCTACGGTGTGTTTACAAATAAAGTTTTGTAGGGTTGCATCAATTTAGCAGCTTTATATTATAATGCATAGAACATTTGTTGGTTTGCAATTACCCCTCTTTTTTTTTGTTACATATCCCTTGGGGAGGG
>Ga0209611_10006177_pt1 | contig 19763 bp, 16 predicted proteins | sample S1TSphgellanicum_3_FD_187693 | JGI IMG/M metagenome (GOLD analysis project Ga0209611, IMG submission 187693) | Host-associated microbial communities from peat moss isolated from Minnesota, USA - S1T2_Fc - Sphagnum magellanicum MG (SPAdes) (version 2) | ecosystem: Host-associated > Plants > Peat... | reverse complement strand
CAACATGTGCTTGGTGCATGAGGGAAGTTGTGGATTGTGAAGTCCTGATGAGCTTAAACTTGTTGGTTGCAATGCTGTAGTGTAAGCATCTGCAGTGTGACTGTTATGACTTCTAGTAATTGTTGAAATGTACATGAAAGACTTCAGTTATATAACTGCATGCACTGCATGCTACAGCATCAGAGCAAAAAGGGTGGCTTCAAAACTATTTCCTTGTTTTTTTGAAAATTTTCAGACCTTGCTTTTGTGGCCATCCATTGTGCACAGCAAATGTGAAGAAAGAAATCCCTGAAGAAGATGACACTGTGGATGTATTGGTGAACATTGCGAAGAATGGTGCTCGTTTACGCAAGCTGAATGACTGTGGGATCAAAACTGTGAAGCAGTTGTCACTCTTTTATGAAAAGGATCCTAAGGCCTTACGAGATGTAAGTGGATCTATGCAATTTGTGTTGATATTTTCTGAAGACTGATACACATGCAGTTGACAGCTTATGTGTTTTGTACGACACTGCTATTTATGGAACCAATTTTTAGCATGCATCAAGGAAAATGTTATATCAATCCCGGAAAGTAGACAACATCTCAAAGTCTGGTCAGAAACAACAGATTGCATGATCCAGCTGAGTCCCATGCTCTTGTGAGAGCTGGAAACTTAAATGCAATGACAGTTGTTAGAGGCAACTGATCAGTTGCACTGGGTGTCTGACAGTGGATGATCATGATTCCAAGTAGACCTGTGACAAGTGTAATCATGGAGGAACTGTGTGGGAACAATCTGACCTGTGAATAGATGCTTGCAGGTTTTGAAAGATATGCCAAAGAAGTCTTTTGATGCCACAATCAAAAATGCAGAGAAGTGTCGACCAGTACTGGAACCAGCATTGCAGGTATCACAGGAGAGCAAAGTACCACTAAACAGTTACATGGTGATGAGAACCCAGACTCTCAGTGATTTCGAGCAATCAATGTTCCTCAAGGGTTGAAAGAAATGCCTGATGACTTCCAGTCACCAGTTCATTAAAATTAGGTGGACTGTGCGAAGGAACCAAAATGTTGCTCTATGTGTAGACTGGAACTCAGTAAACACTTTTGACAGTCCTGGATCACAGCTGATACATATTGATTGTGGTTGGTTCAGATGACACAGAATCAAACTATGATCAGTGCTGGGGCTAAAGAGGGGAGTGCAGTGATATCAGTACCGAAGGACGTCCCTGGTCGTCTGATGTCAGGAGACCGCAGTAAGTTCAATGTGTTGGATAACGAACACAACCTCTCTCTTGGACATCCCCAAGGAGATCATCTGAATCCACCGGCAGGCTTGCCAATGAGCTCACATTCAGGTGAAACTACACTGAAAATATTATTCCTCTCTATCCAAAGGATTTGACAATTATGTGTTGAAAGGGTTGCTTGCAAATTGCATGAAACATCATGGCTTGGGTGTTACCCAGATTGCAGATCATTCTGTGCTCATATTTCTGTTACTACTGGACATTAGCAGTGACTACAAGATCCCATTCCTCCTTGCATCAATTAATATCTGAACCTGTGACCTATCCAGCATTTTTGGGTTGAAATGGTAGTTGTTGCATGCTGACTTTCTTTGATGATCATGACACCTTTTGTATATAATCTGGCAAATTGCAGGTGAACCGGGGGTGGGTTTACAGTCTCTGGCTTTCCAGCCACCGGTGGGCACTGATTGTTTGAATGAAACTGCAGTTCACACTGATGGAATAGACAGTGAAACCATCTTTCGCCAATTTCTTTCATCCTTGGATGCAGTAGATTTTTCTGCTGCCTCAATTTAGTTCCAAGTTTGCAAGGTCTTGCACACATTTGTGCTTGAGATGGTACCTAGATACCATCTTGTTTAAAGAACTTGGGCTTCACGCTGCTTCACACTACCAGCTACGATCAATTGTTTATATTTGAAAGTTGCAACTTGGGATGGAAGTTGCATAAAGTTCGACAGCCCATCTTGGGATGTCTTTTTGGAACTTTGACCTAACAAAAATCTTAACAATTTAAAGGCTCAACAAAATTTGAGGATGTTAGATGAGTTGTTGGTAGATGACTTGAGTCTTCAATAGTTATAGAAGTTGAGTTTCCATCAGTTGTAAAAGAGATTGAAGTTGAAGGAGGAAATATATTTTATTGATTCAAAATAAGAAAATAAGTAAATGGAAAAAAAATGTTCATTCATTCCATGCAAAGGGTGATTAAAATAGGCAAAATAAAATGTCCACCTCAAGTCATGTTTGCAAATGATATTAAAAGATTGCTAGATATCACTTCACACTAAATATTAATGAATTTGATGTTTAGAATGCATTTAATAAATCTAGTTCTAATTTCATAAACACAACATTCATAAAAATAATATAAACTTGTCAATTTTGATGGATATTTCATTTTCAATGTTGAATTGAATATATTTTTAATTTTGATTAAAAGATGTCTACTAAAATATTAGAAAAAGGTTTAAGTTCAAGTTTCATTTTTTAAAAAAATTATGTCTGATTTAATCAATAGAACATGATTAATGTAAATTTATTATATTGTTCTTTATTTTTATTAAAATTGCGAATAAATTGAAAATATTAAAATATTAATTATAGAAAAGGTTGATAATTTATTTTCAAATTTATCATTATAATGGAATTTCATATTAATTTATTTGTAATTCTGATTTCCAATGCAAACTCACAAAAGTTATTCCCATTTTAAATTTAATGTTACCAGCTTTTGGAATTGTGAACATTATGAAAATGAATTAACATCAAATCCATTAAAGAATGTATGGATATAGAGTCTGGTTTAATGGTTTGAAATACACCAAGATCAGCATTTTTTTTGTGCAGAATTTTGCACTATTGCAAAAAAAATTGGGAAAAAAAAAATTTTGTCACAAGATTCCTTGCTTTTTTTATAAAACAATTCCAAAAAAATTTGTTTTGGGCCAATGTAACTAGCTTTCTATTCATGGCTATTATAAGTAGCCAAACTATAAAAGGGTTTTATTTTATTTTGGCAAGTTCTAGGAAGAGGTTGCCATTCATTGGTAAATCACTTTTCACCAATGACACTATAGTAGAAAATTGAAAAGAAAACATTAAGCAAGACATGTGATTTATAACTGACTTGAATGTGAGTCATGCACTTTTAAATAACAACATGCACAAAAGAATCTTAAGGTTTTCAAGACCTTGGTGTGATACTTGATGATAGTAGGTTGAGAAACATGTGATTTATTATTAACATACAATTGATTTAACCAATTTATTAAATACTTACGTAATATAAAAATTGAAATCAAAAGTCAACTTTTGAACATGTCTCCACTAAATAAAAAATGGGAAAAAAAATGAATTAAAAAAAATTGTTGTAATTTGCATGGTTTTAAAAATCTTGCCCATTTCAATTTGCATTCAATATGCAAGCATTTGTTTATTATTCACAAAGTAGATCACTTCTTTTTCCTTCTTGCAAAACTTTTTTAGTAACAAGCCATTCATCCTCCCATGCATTTAATTAAAAAAACAACAGACATTAAGAAAAAATTGCAACCCTTACGACATATTCATAGGATGTGGAAAACACATATGATTTAATATATTCATAATATTTTCAAGGTCGTTTAATTACATTTGATTAAGTACAAAGGAAGTTCCAACAAATGTTTATAGAATATTTAATGAATTTTGAATATATCATGTCAAGAATAAAATATTTTGAAATATTTCAAAAATCTATGTTATTTTCATTAAATTTCCTCCTTGAAAAGATAAATTTGAAAAATAGAACATTTTTATAAATAACATAATTAGTGTAAAAGATGCCAAGCTACTGTGTTAATAAGTAAACTGTAAATATAAAAATGACATCCATGTATAATAAATTATACAATAAACAAGATGGATTGTTTTCTTGTAGTAGGTCATATTTGCATAAGGGATAAGGATCATCAAATGAATTTTAAAAGATACACATTTTCTTTTGTACTAAATTGCATCTTCAAGTTGTTTTATCTTTTGCTTCATCTTATTTACATAATTTGACAAATATACATAATGTTTTATTCTCTTTTGGAAAATAAATACCCATGTCATTTAAAACATATTTATAGGAATATAAATGGTTTGTTATCATATGGATTTTGCTATAAGTAATGATGTGAGCATCACTTGTTCTGTAACACCATAAATGAATGCAAACCACAATAAAGGAGAAGAAAATCTCAAACATAAAAAAACTCATGACAAAAATGGTCCATAAAAAATCACAATTTATGTGAAAAAAACACAATTCTATACAATTTTAATATTTTAATTATATGGTCACCGTTCATTCTTGTTTTGTGTTCAAAACACAATTTTCATTGGATCATTACTCATATCATGCTTTCACATTTACTCCCTCTTATTTTTTGTGCATATCATTCCCACCTAAATATTTACATAATTGTAAAAAAACACACAAATTCATACAATTTATGATTTATCAAACAAAAAAATAACTAGGAGATTAAATATTATGCATAGCATCAAGATGACTCCATTGTGGTTGTTTCCTTATGTTGAATACAAAGGCATCTCCTTATTCACACCTTTTGCATTGACACATACTCTTTTGTTAACAATCTATTGAACAATGTCAACATATCCACATAAAGCCTAATTAGACAACACACATTCATATGTCAATGTTATGTCATGTTAAAATAAATATTTTTTTGCCAAAGGGATGTAATGTGTAACATGTAATAAATCTTCCTTATTTGCACCAAGACAAAGAGAAGACAAATTCTCCAAATGTTCTTGAAGTGCAAGAACGAAATTCATTCTTATATGAAATTGACACATGAAAGGAGATAGAGTTTACAAAAGACGTTGTTCCATTCCATTCCATTCAATATAAATGGCAAGTGGTCCACATTTAGAATTGTTGCAACGACGACCACTATTGTACCCTATACCTGGTTCACATAAATTAGTTCCGATTATCATTATCATTAGAATTGTTTTTTAACATTGTTTTGTTAATGGATGAACATAAATTAGGATGATGATAATTCATTTTTAATTACGTTATTAATGAAAGACAACTACATAGAGGACTCAAGTGGTTGGTGAACTAATTGAACGTTATGTTCAAGTTCTTACCCATCTTACCCATCTCACTATCTGCCATGCTTCACATAATTGGTGAGGGTTTTAAGTTTTAGGTTGTAATTTTGACCAACTTTGGTGGGTCAAAAACAAATGGTGGGATTCTTTGGTGGATTCCTATTGTTTTTTTTATGCCTTTCATTGGTGCGCTTGCACTTTTTGAATGTGTTATCTCTTGGTTAGATGATGGTCCTCTCTTTTTTACCTCCCTTTCCCCTTTCAAATGGGTGTTTGTTATTTAATTGAGTTTGGCAAGGTTTCATCATTATGCTCATGTAAATAGCACAAAGGTGAAGCACCATAATATTTTTGGTGTATTTTAAAGTTGGGAGGAGGGTTCTCCTTGATTATTTTATTTTATTTTTCTAAGTTCAAATATCACAACTTCTAACAAGTTATTAGAACAAGGTAGGTTGTAAAAAGAATAAATAAAAAACCTAATGAAGGTGGTGTTTTGTTGATTTTTTTTTTGGTTGGTATTGAATATTGAAGGAACAAAGTTTCATGTTGGTTGTAAGTTGAATTTAATAATCACAACAAACCATGGCTTCATTTATAACATTAACATTTGAACGAGTGTGAATGATTAGTCAAAAGTTAAAAAGATCAAATTAAATCTGAAAAATAAAAATAAAGATGAGAAAGTTGAAATAAAAATTATTTGCTAAGAAATAACTTGCTCTACATAATGGATGCCAAGATGGTCCTAAAGTTAATTTAGCATCAATAGATGCAATTTCAAACCTTGAAAAATAAGAATGTTTAGTGAGACACTACTTTTAATTATGATGATAATCAAATAACACTCATCAAGAGTTTTAAAACTTCAAATGAGATGTGGGAAAAGTTGAGAACATACGAACGTAATAGATAAGGTAAATTAAAAATTAATGGGCCTATCCATAATAGAAAAAAATTTAGTCACTGAATACTTTGAAAATTTTGAAGTGTTGGATGGAACTTTTAGTGTACAGGTTACCATTGATGATGTTAATGTAGTCATGCATTCCTTAGGAAGTTTGTGTGTCTCATTTTGACCTTTTGTGATCATAATTGGAAATCAAACTAGTTTAACCTTGCCAATTTTGATAAAAGAAAATCTTCAAGATACTACATGAGGGAATGAAAATAAACAAGGATTGGAATACTTTTTAGCCTTTTTATATATTATTGGACAATAAAAGAAACCAAATTGATTTAAAGACAGGTCCAAGCATGGTTGGGGTGCCAAAAAGGAATGTCTCATAAAAAATCTAATGGACCCCCTTAATTGGACATGTCCTTAAAGCTTAATGATGCATTCATGTTGAAATTTTTTTTTGGTTTCATAAATACATACATTATCAAGGTATTATCATATGCAAACAAATTCTCATTTGAACCAGTTTAAGAATTCCTAACAAGTCTTGGGAAATAATTTAGGACTTTGACCCCTTGGCAAGAAATGGTTCAAGGATTCTTTAGGAATGTATAAACATCATGTTTTCCCCCAAATTTTATACCAAAAATAGCTCAAACATTAATGTGTATAAAACACTAAAGTGTGACAAGATTTAAGTGCCTTATTGCAATGTATAAGGTTCCAAAAAGTGAAAATTTTAGGAATTTATAACAATAGATAAAACATGGCTTGCATTGGGGAAAAAAAATTTATTCCTACTTTCATAGGTGAAAACAATAAATACTCTAGGCACTTATGTAAAATTTGGAAAGAATTTATTTCATTTGACATTAAGAAAAAAAGGTAATCTAGGATAGGTATTAGGTTTTGTGAAGGAAAAGGTAAGTTTGGGAAGTCCTAGAAGTTTCCTTTTTGTGTTTTAAATGGGATAACTTGATCATGTTTTGACCTAGAGAAGAAATGAAATCAAAATTTATTTCTTGAAAAATATTAATGTAAATAATAGCAACAAAGGTGATAATAATTTCAGCCTTTGGTCACTTTAATAATAATAAAAAAGGTAATTGCTATTATTGTGGGTGATAAAATCATTACATTGCACAATGTAAGAATAGAGAATAAAATAAAAATATAGGACTCTATAAGTCTCACACAAATTATATTGTTTAAAATTCTTGAATCCAAAATTCAACATCACAAAAAAAAAGTTCAATTATTTGTAATATGTTTGTTAGAGCAAGCTAACAAACATCTACTCTAATAACATACATGGTATTTAAATTTTACAATGACAAAACATATGACTACAAGACAGAATCATAACTAAATCTTACAAAAATTTGAACCTTCCAATTATGGTGTACTTGGGGGATATCAACACCCTAAAAAACACTTGGAAGGGGAAGGGTCAAACTTGAATTACACACAAGACAAATCACATTGGTTAAAGATATATTATATGTTTTTGGATTAAAAAAAATTGTTATCTATGTAAATTTACACAAAATGGCAATTGTATAAAATTTATTCAAGATTTTTGTCTCTTATAGAATGCTAACAAACTTAGTCATCAAGTATTCGTATGATGTTCACAATTTGGTGCATTATATCTAATTGCGAAGTGAATTTTAGTTCAACAATTGAATCTTTTCACCATTGATGACAATATAATTTTGAATGTAACCGAATGGCATCAACAAATGGAGCACTTGAATGGTCAAACACTACAAAAGTTGGAACAAGATAAATTGGTAAATGGGTTGGATGCTAATTTTACCAACTTATCTTGGGGCTTGTTCATTTTTATGTATGTGGGCCTACGCAAACACAAACACAAGGGGGTGTTTGGTACTTTGTTTTATTTATTGATGATATATCAAGATATACTCAAGCCTGTTTCATTATAAAAAATCATAAGTACTACAAAAAAAAAACATTTTTATAAAACACTTCTAGAAACACATGCACAAGAAACAAACTAAAGATATTACAATATGACAATCAAGGTGAATATATCTTAAATGCATTTAGGAATTTTGTGAATCACATGATATTGCAAGGAAATTTTCTATCTCTTGTACACCAAAGAAAAATGGTATTGTTGAACATAAATACAAAATTTTATTTGAAGTAACAAGAGGTGTGATGCATACATTGCTAATCTCCCAAACTAATTTTGGATGGAATTGATATCTATTACATGTTATTTTGACAAACATTTTTTTCACCAAAGTTGTAGTTGGGAGGACCTTCTCTTAAATGCGGCATAACAAATTCTCGATGTAAATCATTTGAAAATCTTTGCATGCCCAACTTTTGTTCATGTGCTAAATAAAAAACAAATAAAACTTGACCCTAAAAGCCCCCCTTGCATTTAAATTTAAAAATATGGAAAACAAGAGGGGGTAAAGGCTTGTGGTTTGTATGAACATGTTTTTATAAAGGTTGTATTCAAGTGGAATGTAATTTTCTTAAAGAATGATTAAAATTCAAATTGTAAGGAGAGTTTCACAAAAGGAAATTCTAGCATTGAATGGTACATGTCAAAAAAAATTATGATTTCAATCTAAAGATTATATTAAAGGACAAAACAATTGACATAACTATGATCCTTAATAATTCTCATGTTAATAAACTCCTTATGACTCTTCAAACAATTGAAGTTTCAATGTTCATTCCTATAAGCCCAAATTCTCCTACTACACCATAGAGAATAGATCAAGCATGAGATATGCATGTCATGATGGACCATTAACAAATGAGACAAAGATTGAATCTTAGAGGACAACTTTACCATCACCAATAAAAGTTTTAAAATCTTAAAGATAATCACCTCAAAAATTGAAAAATTATGCAACCCTAGCACATGCTCTACTAACTCAAACAAATGCACCAATGTAACAATCAATGAGACTTTGTTATTTATTAGATAAAAGCCTTAGATAAATTTGAATATAATTATGTGATGAAAAATAATAAAAACGATGTTTCTTGGAAATGAAATTGGGAAGCTTGAAGTGAAGAGCATACCACACACTAGTGTTGTTGGTAGCCTAACATATGCTATTGTTTGTATGAAATGAAACATAACCTACGCAAGTGGGCAAGTAGCTCAATTTATGGCTAACCAAGGAAAGTTACATTGGGTAGATGTTAAACTTATAATTATGTTATCTACAAGGAAAATTCAGCTATGGGATCAAGTATGATGGAACACAAATAACATTAAAAGTTCAAAAAAACTACATTAGGTAGATGTTAAACTTATAACTATGTTACCTACAAGGAAAATTCAACTATGGAATCAAATATGATGAAACACAAATACCATTGAAAGTTTAAGGATGGTGTGATGCTAATTGGGCAAGTAACCTCGTTTTTCGCAAATTCAACAACAAGATATGTTTCCATAAACTATGAAGGTGTTGTATGATGGCAAAGCAAGAAACAAGCTACTATAGTCCTTTCAAGCATGGAAGTAGAGTATATTATTGTAGCTCATGCTACCAAAGAGGTCATGCAATTGTGAAAAGTTATTTTTGATTTTGATTTACATGCCACAACCCTATTATATTCCTTTGCAACAATCAATCTTTTAATAGAAAAGGGAGAGAACAATGAGATTAAATTGGTCTATTGTAGCATTGATAAGCATACGGTGTAAGTTTCTCAATAGAGAAAATGACTTTGCGAAAATTCACACATGACAAAGAAATGTAAAGACAAGACAAGTTAACTTTGAAAAGAAATTTATTAAGGGGAAATGTAAATGGATGAACAAAAATTGAGATCATAATGATTCATTTTTACTAGTTACTAGTCCAAGACAAGTCAAGAGAGTAGTTAAGTATTTGCTAAATTGATTGAACATTCTACTCTTGTAAATAGACTTCAAAGATAATATTTTTGGTACATATGGGTGCAAATAGAATAGAACAATTCACTCTAGAAATAATTAGTGGTTAGTTTTACATGTTTTTAAGTAATATAAAAAAGTTAATGTTGAAAATGTTTGGTGTCTTTATACAAGAATGTTTTAAACATATTAAAAAAACATGAGGAATTTTTTGAAATGTATCTAATGAACATAAAGTGCCCAAAAGCACTTCTAATAATGCTTCTAAACAGTATTATAAATAAATAAATAAATAACTTGAAAAGGTTTGAAAACAACACTTTTTTGAAATTTTTTAATATCAACTTTAATGTAATAGTCAACCAAGGTTAGTTCGGCTTCAATTGAATGAGAAAGCTGCCATCTCCACTCTCCCTTCAAAGCTCTAGAAACTGTCCAGCCTTTTTCTGTGCTGGCTATATATATATAGCCAAAATGCTATATTACAAATTGAAAGTGTTAAAATCATGACCTTTTTGAAATTTTCAATAGCCAGAATTTGATCAAATTTTAAGAAAAAAACACCAGATTTTCATACACGGTTTAGGTAGGTAGCCAAAAGTATAGAAAGATGCTTTTTTCAAATTAATTTCATATTTAGCTTGTAACGAAATCTGGCTAAATCTTCCTGTAGATCATCACCATTTTGGCTATAACACAAATTTAGCTTTAAGAAAACCACTGAAACTGTCTAAATTGTGCAAGACATGTGGTGAAAGAAAAGAAGCAGAAACAATGTCCATATTCCCCATTCCAGACGACAATTCTTGATTCTTCCTGCACATCTTTATTCACTTTCAACCTGATGATAACACAATTTCCTCCTCAAAATCTCACAAGAATATGGGAATGTTCTTCATAAGTGCTGGTGTTTATTCAAGTGCTACGAGATTGTAGCAAAGGAGAAGGGGTGGGGGGAGGATACACAGAGTATTTTCCAGTATATATTCCTGGGGAGGTGAAAGGGGGAATGTTGTTCTGTTGCTGAGAAAATGCACTATATTCATATGTTTCTATACAGGACAACTAATGTGTTATATTTATATCATGCAGGACAACTATGTACTACAGTTTTATTAGTTCAGGTAAATAATATACCATCCTACTTTTGTTTCAACCACATGTTTTATGTTATTATTTGCCCAGTGTCATTTTAATTTTAGCTGTTGTAATTTTAATTATGTCACGATTTTCTTTAAACGAAGATATTGGATTTTTTTCTTTTGTTTCACTAGTAAATATTTTTCATAATTGGCCATTGTTACAATTCATTGTGCATTTTAAAAAAAATAGAAAATTGCACATTTTTATGATGGAATTGTATTCAGGTCGTGAGGTCAAGATAGTATTTAGTAGTTTATGCTTTCCAGGTGTCTTTAGGATTACTATAATAATTGTTTTAATCAATCAATGACATATATGGATCATTGAAGCATAGTCTGTAAAATTTAAAAACCTGTGGTTGTGACATTGTACTGCCACTAAAAAGATAATGCAAGAGAAAAATATTTCCTGATCAGTTTGGTAGGATGATTAATTACTTAACCATAGCAAATTACCACTTCATTGTGCAAAAATTCTTAAGTTTTTTGTGAGTGAATTGACTTCAAATGCTGATTTCAGAATGCAATGTGGGGGTATTTTTTTTCCCCTGATTATTTTGGTGCATGCACTATTTATTCAGTATTAAAAACCCGCTTACAATTCATTTTGAAATTATTGGTGTTGAGAATTCCTAATCAGTAAAGGCAGCAGCAGCAGCACCCATCGATTTGAGCAGAAAACCCACGGAGTGTTACTGATTTCAGATTCATATCACAGAGCTGCACTCACTCTTTGAAAAAGTAGTGTCTACAAATCATCTTCCGAGCCAAATTCCCACAGCACACAAAACTCACAGTCCTAAATGAGCAGGATCACCAAAACATAAACCTGCTAAGACACTAGAAGCAGTACATCATAATCTGCAGAGAATCTGCAACTTGAGCTCACACCATCCACACCTTATGTTTTTCTTTACAAGCTTCTCCTACATCTCACACTGGACCTACTCCTACAAACCGCATGATGGGTTCTTTTGCATCAGCAGCGCCGTATCTACAGACCCAATTTCTTGAATGTGTGTGCAAAAACTTCCTCACCTGAGACAAGCTCTTGTACAACGAAGGCGGCAATGGCAATCATCGCAAGTCGACCGTTGTTCAACTCCTTAGTTTGCAAATCCTTCTTCGCTTCCGGGTCTGACGGGAGCAAGCCCAACGGATCGAAGCCAAGGTTGCCGGGCTCGTAGTCCTCTCGCAGGAAGTTGAAGTCCTCGGAACGTGGGTTGGCCCAGCCGAGTCCCACTCTGTATGCCTCAGCGAGGGCAATGGCGAAGATCAGAGGCTCCCAGAACACGGCACCACGCGCCTCCACCTGTTGGAAGTGGTATATGGCAGGGCCTGCCATCAAGAGCTTCGGATCGTTAGAAGCAAAAACATGAACAAAGTCCTCCTGGCCGGCTCTTTCCAGATCCGGCTCTTGAACATATCATCAACCTGCCAATCAGGCTCTGTGGCACCTGTAGAGACTGCATCGATCGAAAGAAACGCAAAACAGAGTTCACAAGAGTACTCACCGGTGATATGCCCGTCGATGTTGTAAAAAACGGGAAAGTCTTCAAGCTGCTCTTGAACAATGAAGCCCAGAGAAGCAAGCATAGCAACACGGCCGTGCGTGATCTCGGCCTCTCGCCATCTCCTCAACTCTCTAATAGGCTGTCTGCTGGAGGCAGCCCTGGCAAGAAGTGCAGCAGGGTCGAAAATGTTGGGAAACGGCTGCGAAATGCCGGGTAACGACTTGGCATCTGCACGCACACGGACACACATGCAGTTCTGCATTATTTCGCTGAGAATTTCTCCAGATCGGAACGAAAGGTCAAAAAAGAATGAACTACATCTGACCTGATCACCTCTAGCATGAAGACATAACAAATAACCTGCAATGACCACAGCATTGACATTGCCAAAAGAAAAGAAAACAGTCTATGAGCTGCAAAAGATTCCTGCTCTTGCAACACGAATAGCCGACTGTTAGACTGATATATTCAGTAGCCTTTGAGACATATACTGCTTTACAACAGAAAGCTGTCAATCATCTGCAACAGCTACTCTTCTGATCAGTGATCAAAACCAAAAAAGAAACAGCGTGCGCAGGAAAAAAAACAATCACGAGATGCTGCGAGGCAACAAAGATCAACGAACTAAACACAATCCTCAAAATTACCAGACGCAACGTCTAGAGGCCTGATCATGCAGTATAACTTACATGCAAGCACGTCCTGAGGAACCTCAGTATCAGCACTCGTCTTCTCGGCTATGGCATTAACTTGCACAACAGAGTAGCGCCGGACCGTCTGGCCAGCTCCAGCTCCCGCATTATTACTACTCAAACCGAAGGTATTACTCGCCCCAGAAAGACAGCGAGCCGAAGAAAGCACAGAAGCAGCCATATTGACACCTTGGGGAGAGAAAAACAGAAAGAGAAAAAGCGATTGCCGAAACGGCAGCAGCACTCCAAAAACACAAAAAACAACAACTACAGATTTGCAAGAGCGCAAGGCAGAGTCACGATCACGACGATTGCAAACCACTGCGACTGAAATAGACGACGAGTAGCTCGCAGTTGAGCAGGTATAGCGAGCGAAGGAACAAGTGGAGGGAAGACGATCGCTCTCACGGGATTGGTATGCGCCGTTCTGCACCTCCCGTTTCCAGCAGCGGACCGTGGCGCAATCGTGGCGGCACATCGGCTCCGCTATTTACGTCCATTCCTCGAAGATAATGTGGCCACTTGTCACGTGTGGACGCAGCGGCAAATTCCAGTCTGTGCAAAATAAATTCGCAGTTTCTGGACGCGATTTTGGTCACCCCCCTCCCCACCCCCTCTTTCCCCACCTCTTCATTCCATGATTGTTTTTCTCAAACTGGTGCCGAAAGTACGTCTGCACCGGGCCGGTTGTTGTTTGGTCCATGGTTCTTTGTATCCAATGTGTCTTTTTTCTTTTTTTTTGGGGTCAATTTTTTTTATGTAGTAGCCAAAATGGCGATGACGATCTACAGGAAGATCTAGCCAAATTTGGTCACAAGATATAAATTTATGAATGTAAATTTTTTAAAAACTTCCTTCTTTATTTTAGATTTTAAGTATAATTGAACCATGTATGGAGATCTGGTGCTTTTTCTTAAATTCTGGTCCAATTATGGCTATCAAAAATCTCAAAAAACACTTGATTTTACCACTTTCAAATTTTCTTAATATAGCTTTTTGGCTATATGTGTAGCCAGCCAAAAAAAATGCTGGACAGATCAGAAGAAGATGTAGCCAAATTTGCTTACAAGATATAAATTATGAATTTTAAAACTTTTTGAAAAATCCTTCTATATTTCTGGCTTACTTTAATTGAACCATGTGTAGAGAGATATGGCGCTTTTTCTGAAATTCTGGTCCAATTATGGGTATCAAAAATCTCAAAAAACACTTGATTTTAGCACTTTGATATTTTTTAATATATCTTTTTGGCTAAAAGCGTAGCCAGCCCAAAAAAAAAAAAAAAAAAAGGCTAGACGGATCGAAAGGTAGTTGAGATATTTTGGTCCACTCAGATCTGACCCACTTTCATTGGCTCTCGCCTCTGGGTACTTGCTATTTAGTACCAATCAGGAACTTGGGAAAGAGTGTTTGAAAATAAAAAAACGCCCTCCAGAGTCTGGTACTGTGTTTGTTTGTTTGTTTGTTTGTCAGGGTGCGGGAACGGGGGCGCTTTTTTATTAAAGATTTTCAGACGCTTTTTTTTTTGGTTGTTTGCTCCCCAGTAAGTAAAATTGGGGGTGAGAATTTTTTTCCGCCCTCTCACTAGGTCTACTACTACTTACCTAGTATGTAACTTTGCCACTTGGCCATCGTCTGTTCACTGTTCTTTTGTAAGTAAAATCTTTGATCGCTTGCGGGAAAGGGGGGCCGGGGAGAGCATGGAAAGACCCGGGAAGTGAATGGTAATAACTGAAGGATGCCCAGGGTTTGGTAAAATTATTGGTGGTGGTGAGCTTTCTATGCCTGTTTACAAGGGTCTATTGGACATTACTTTTTGGAAAAAAGTTCAATGAAAATCTTTGGATGAAATTTCAGTTTTTTTAAAAATTTTAACCTGACTTCATTTTCATTGTTCTTCTCCTTTGATAGCCACACAAGTGCACCAGGATGGATGGATAGATAAATGGATAGATGAATGAATGAATGGATGGATGAATGAATGGATGGATGGATGATGGGTGGGGTGACAACTGAAAATATTCCCAATTTACACTGGGCTTAGGTGTTGATATTTTGTTTTTTGGCCCTTTTTTTGCAAAGTGTGTTGATATAATTCTCATGAAAAATTCTAGAGCCTCATACCTAGTTTTAAAAAGGCAGAAAATGCACTTAAAATAGATAAAGTTACTCATGTGTCCAAATTTTACGTGTGTTTGCTAGAGTGGTGCTTTAAAACATGGTGTGGAGCAATATGCACCACAAAGATTGTGGCCACTCGTAGAAATATGTAGTGGTATCCTTCGGTGCGGGGAGGGGGGGGGGAAAGGGGGAAGTTTTTTTTTTAACCACTTCTATAGCCTTTAGTAGCATTGATGGATGGCAATTTTGGTGCCTCCTTGGCATGTGTAAAATTAATGCACGTAGCAAAGCCAGAATGAACACCTAATGGTTGGTGTGTGTGTGTGTGTGTGTGTGTGTGTTTTCATGTTCCAAACCTTTTGGGGTTGGTTTCCGAGTCTTTTATGCTGGCACAGATACTTTGGAATGAAAACCTTTTTTATTCATTGAGATCTCAAAACACCCCATTGCATGCCAGAAATCATGAATAGTTTGATGTTCATCAGAAATGAATCATGGTCACTTTATGTATTTCAAAGATTGCTGGAATGTGATTCCAACCACAACTTTTCAAATGAAACATACACCAATCGTAATATGCCGTAGTACCTTTACCGTTCTGGCATCTTGTTGACAATTTTTTTTTAATTATTATTATTATTATTTTCACTTTGGCAATTAAAATAAAAGATTTCCTGAAATTCCTATACAATTGAGGTGGGAGAAAAAATGCCAAGTAATTTTGCATTCTTACTTGGTAGATCTCACCACCAAGCTTTAGGGCAAGTTAATGGCAAACAAATTCCTAGAGCTTTCGTCGGCATTGTGAAACAGCTGATTTTGAGAAAAAAAATTGTGTTTATTGAAAATAATTTAATTATTGCCAAATTGGTATTATGGTATTTGAATTCGAACGCACACAATTGGATGTAATTCTCCAATTAAAAATTTTAACACTTACTTTGTATTGATGCACACATGTAACCAATGTGGATTCTTAATATGGATGAGCACCTATTTAATTTGGATTGTAAGTATGGATGAGTGTTGTTTGATTCTTAATTTCAAAAGGAGCCTTTGATCTCAATTTTAATTTCTTTTTTTGTTTTCTATGGAACCTCTAATTCAATCTTAAGACTAATTTTTTGGATTTTTAAAACCTTTGGTTTTAATCATTTTCACAAAGAATTTAAAAACCAATCTAATTTAAAATAAGGTCCAATTTCATCTTCACTACACACAACTAAACCCCAAAAACATCTGTAATTAATTTGTTCAACTAGTACACACACTCCAAAATCAAAATTATTTAATATTAATTATGTACAACCAATCAAACGCAATAAACATATCTAACATGTAAAGTCAAATTATTATTTTTAATAAAATTATATTTATCTACTTAGAGTACTTGAACCTTTTTAAAACAAAATAACACCGCTAATTTAAGTTCTAATTCAATTTTGAAAATACACTAGTTTTTGTTATTACGCACAATATGCAATATCTTATTTTGGTATAAGTAACATTCAATGTGCATCAAAGTCATCATGTATAATAACACCACGTGGTTAACCATGCAATCCAGGGTTTTTTTAGGGTGGCTAAATTTTCCCACTTGGCGACAAATAAAGAAAGGGGCTGAAATTTCTAAAGGAATTTTTTTGGGAAAAATCCCCAGAGTCGCCATATTTGGAAGGAAAAAAAAGTTGATATCCCCATATTTAGAACCATGGGTTCTTTCATGCCCCCAGTATATAAGGGGGGTTTCAAAAAAAATCTGGTTTTTTCTCTGACCTGTAGCCAAATTTGGCTAAGTCCTCTGGTAGATGATTGCCATTCCATTTATATCACAAAATTGAAAAACAACCAAGAAAAAAAAAAACTCCAATGCACCATAGAAAATTGTATCATATTTGCATGAGTGTCACCTAATAGCAGCAGCCTTTTGTTTCAGTGTGAAATTTTGCACTTTTGCTAAATTTCGGAGAGAAAAAATTCGCAATTAGAAAAAAAAATTAATTAATATTTTTGCTATATTTCTATACATGGTGGAAGTTGGTAGCAAAAATATATATAAAGGATGCTTCTTTTCCTTCAATTTTTAAATACCTAAATTTGACTAAATTGACTTATGGATGATCACCTCCTCAGCAACATCACAAAATTGGTGGAAAAAAACACTGAATAACAGGCATCATTCATCAATTGTGAAATTTTTCGTTGGCACTCTACCACCCCACCTAAGTCTGGCACACCAAATCATGACCATGGATGTAGAGAGTAAAGGATGTATACATGGATGGAAATTATGTATGTCTACATGGAAAGGACATACATGCATGGATGAAACATGATTGGACTAACAATACAAACCCATGAACTGATGAAAATTATAGATGATTTTGCAATTATAATAAGTGTAGGACAAATGAAATCATATGATCCTACAATGTTCATGATGTTAAGAAAGTGATCCCACAAACTGAAATCAGGCCAGATGTAAAGAGAAGATGTTTATGGTCTTTTCAAGACTAGGGATGGGATTCCACAATTGCTCTGGAGAGCAAATCTCAGATAAGAAGTAAGACAAGTTGTTGATTCAAAATTGGGGTACCTTTGGCTTGAAGAACAATGTGTGGTTTTGTTCTATTGAGTGACCACCAGCTGCATCACTAATGAGTTTCATGATAAAATTGTCAAGGTAGAAGAAGCACCTTAACCTGTCAAAAAATAAGCATAGTAAGCACCTCTCTTACACACTTTGTTTTTTTTTCCTTGAAGACAAAACAATTTGAAACTCAATCCAAATTGAAGCTTTTTTTTTAGACTTTTTTTAATTAATTGTGAGTTTATGAAATGTTGTAGGGGCTTTTTGTTTTTGTCAATAAGCTCCTCCTCCATGAATTGTAGGTCTAGCATCTCAAATCCTTTAAAAAAATGGTTTTTAGTATAATGTCAATCAAACAAGGATCCTAACATTCCCAAAGAGAACTTTTAACTCGGTTAAATAAGGATCCTAATATTGAGATCACATGTTCTCAAATTGGGATCTTATATGGATTGAATTTGAAAGGCATTAATAAGGCCAAAAATGAGTATCCTTTTAAGAGCTTAACAGTTTGCATTGTTTCTTTTCCCAGCAGATTTTTGTCAAATTTCAATCTGAAAAATATGATTTCAACCTATACAAAGGATTTTTCATCAAAAAAATGACCCAAATTCTCCAGATTTTAAAGATTTTTATTTTTCAAATTGCCAAATTTTTATGATAAGTCCCAGTAGGTAGCCAAAAATATAGAAGGATTCTGGCTTTTTTTTTCTACTTTCATATCTAGTATGTAACCAAATTTGGCTAAATTATTTTGTGAATGATTGCCACTTTGGCTACATCACAAAATCCTTCAAAGAAAACCTGTTGCAGTGTTTTTGTTTTTAAATTTCCTGATGGAGCCAGGACGATGAGCATCCCTTCGTAGATTTCGACTTAACTGGGGACATTATTTCAAGGAATTCATAAAAACTGTAGCCAGTAGACATAAATGTGATGACACCCTCCCTAAAAAAAAACAGTTTTCTATCGCCATTTAGGCAAATTAGTTTTCCCAAAAAAAAGGGCATTTGTGACAGAATATTCTGTTTTCGGAAAACTGTGTCACCTTTTGGCGATGATTTTTCATCAAAAAAACAAAAGGACCTAGCTGGAATTAAATATCACTTATCAAGGCATCATAAACAGGGTTCTTTTTTGGGGGGGGTAAGTAGGTGGACAAACCATCATCCATGAGAGAACTTAGCCAATTTTGGCTACAAGTCAAAGAGAAAAGTAGAAAGAAAAAAGTAGAAATCTTTTGGAACCTCAATATATATAAATATATATTGGCGATATTCAAGAACCTATCATGGTCTAAATATGGCGATTTCAACTTTTTTTTCCCTAGAAAAATGGAGACTTTGGCCCATTTTTCCAAAAATAATGCTTTGTACAATTTGCAGCCCCTTCCATTTTTGTCAACAAGTGAAGAAATTTCACCCAAAAAAAAAAAACACTTATCTTTAAAATAATGGAATGTAATTCTAAACCACAAATCATATTGTATCACTTTAAAATAACCCTAAAACTACCACAATTACTACAGTCATGCATTCACTAAACAAATTGAATAATTATAAGAGGGATCTTGATCTAGAATTCTTGCTTCACAGTCGTGCTGCCTCATAAGAGATCCTCAAATGGTTCCAACAGAGGCTCTCAATGATTCATCAAGAAGGTTAGCATGCAGAATCTTCAGGCAAAATTTGTGACATCATAAGAGGAGATGATCAATCTCAATGCTTCAGCTATTCTGAGTTTCATGCAGTAGTACGATCAAGATCAACC
>Ga0209611_10006175_pt1 | contig 19773 bp, 14 predicted proteins | sample S1TSphgellanicum_3_FD_187693 | JGI IMG/M metagenome (GOLD analysis project Ga0209611, IMG submission 187693) | Host-associated microbial communities from peat moss isolated from Minnesota, USA - S1T2_Fc - Sphagnum magellanicum MG (SPAdes) (version 2) | ecosystem: Host-associated > Plants > Peat... | reverse complement strand
AAATAATTGAGAAATTCTTTGAAATTCTTTGTTCTCTTTGTGTAAAATTTAACTAATAATTTTACTAAAATTTTGAAAATTTTCATTAAATTTTCAAAACCACAAAATTGAAAAAAAATAAAAAATAAAATAAAAATCCCACTATTTACAACATGATCAGTAACGGTATATTAAGAATGAGAACGGTTTAGTAATTGATTATAATGATATCAATAGTATCCATGTTCAATATTTGTTAGTATTGGTCTTCTCATTATTTATATTTCATACCATAGGGATGTGTAAAGATGAAATTTGATCTAATATTTATATCATTTGGATATTAAATTCTTTTGGAGGTTTTTTTTACAGTGTGGGGGTGGATATTTCTTTTTTCTGGGTATTAACCGGGTATCATACCTGATATGTGCATATATGCTCATTGGGTCTTACTTTTTCAAACACTTGGACCCCCCCCCCTCCTACCCGGCATTTTCTGAAAGTTAACACTCGCCCATGTCTCTCATAACCAGTGATTTAAAAATTTCCAATATTTGTAACCGGACCCAACCCAGGTGATTCTTCGAATTTTTATTTTCAAATACCCTGACCCAACTATTACCCCCAAAAAAACTTATACCCACCACCCCACACTAGGTAGGTAAGGCACTTGGTGACTACTAGGTAGGTAGATACTTTCCTAACCACCATGGTTAGCCGACGGACATGAACACAACAAAAAAACAAAGTGTTTCCTTTACACACATACCATCCATTGTTCATGGTACATTAGTGAGTGTTGGGTCACTCTTGTCTTAAAAATTCAAGTTAGATAGATGCAAATAGTTGGGTTGTTGGGAGTACAAAAGGTAAGGACTAAGGACAATTCTTGTACATGGTGGTGAGGTTTGGAACTTCAACTCTTTAGTTCTTGGCTCCGGGCAATCCAAAATATACAAGTCATTCATGTCAAGTGGTTGTTTACAAGAGATTTCGTGTTGTGGGCCCTTTTTTTTGAAGTTGAAGTGCTTGAGGAATTCTATGTATTTATTCAACATGGCCATTTGGTATAAGTTGAAGGCTATACAACCTACCATATGTGTGGGTATTGAATGTGGGCACCCATCTAATGGCAATGTTTTCAAGAAGTTGACAATATAACATGTGCAAATAATTAAAAGTTGGCATGTAGAAGGTAGTTAACATTCATGCTTCCAGCATATCACCAAAACCTTGTTAGTATGCAAAATCAAATATTGTTCCAAACAAGGAACCGAGTAATAACAACAAATAAGGTTAGAACTCTGAACTAAACCATGTAATAAAATCACCAACAAAAGAGTTTGGAATCCATCAAGTCCATTTCGAGGACAAGACAACAAATTCATGAAAGGCTAAAAGAGTTTTTAAATGATGCATGTCATACACAATTGACCATGTGACATGAACACATTATGGATAGTTGGAAAGCTATCATCACTTTTTAACCAATTTTTCGATTCGCTATGTATGAAATCCAATTCTACAATGATCAAATTCAATTTCATTCATTATCATCTAGTGTGATATGTGTGAATTCTACTAAACAAAATAAAACATGATGTGCATAAAGCATTTGTGTGTTATTTTTTTGATAATACTCTCATCTTCCAAATACAGATAGTTGGTTTTGGAGTTTTTTGTGCAATGTTATGTAAACCTTAAAAAGAAATTACATCACGACGGAGTGGCATTCTTGAAATTTGAATGGTTTTGTGGGAGATAACATGTAAATGTGGCATTCTAGTTCTTTTTTGCATTTGGCTTTGTTTGATAATAGGAATCAAAAGAAAGTAGGTATAAGTTTAATGGTGTGCACATACAAGTTAAGGATGTTCTTTTCAATGGTGACAACCGATGACATTTGATGACACCCCTTCGGTCCCCACCCATCACCACATTCATGTTGGAAAGGGCATTCATCCATATTCTAAAGCCTCTTCAAAAAGTTTCTTATGCATATAATTCACAACATTTCAGAAGGCATTTGAAAAGGTTTTTGTTCATGGTTCAACCAACATTTTATTTTGGTGCAAAAATTTGCCAAAGTGTGAAAATAAAAAATAAAAGGGAATTTTGCAATTTTTTTTTAAAATTTGAAAATTATTCATCATATTTGGAGCCTGGACTCTGATTTTAGTTTTAGAGCATTCTTTTAAAACTAGTTTTAAAAATATTTAGACAAGTTCTAAAAACATGCTAAATCCCTCTTGGGATGCTAGCAAATGACACAAATTGCAAAAGCCAATGTAGGTAGGTGTGGATTTTGTGTGGTTGTTTCTTTTTGTGGTGGTAGGGAGGTCTAGGGTTTCCCACAATCTCCTCATTTCAGTTTCTCCCCATACCATTGAGAAGCACTTCACTAAACACAAGACAAGGATACATGTAGGGTAAAGCCCCAAGGTGGACACATTTCCAACATAAGGGGCCCATGACAAGGCCATAGTTGAGTCTAACCCCATTGTGAGAATGTTTTTCACCTATGGTGTTTACCCATCATCTCCCATGTTTTAAGGAATAGATGTAATAGCCCCTCTTATATACATAGATATAAGGTGCCTTCCAAATACACTAGGAAATTGCTTTGAATGCTCTATGGATGATAAAAATATTCTTTGCACATACGGAATTACTTGTATAGTTGAAATTCATAGTTCGACATGGTGTAATTTTTTTTTTTTTTTTTTTTTTTCTTGGTGAAATATACTACTTTGATATAATGCTCTTTCAAGATGAAAGCTCAAGATTGTGTTTCATAAATGATACAATTGTTTGCACTCAAGAGGCCATGGTGTAACTATTGAATGGAAAATAGCAAGGACGAGAATTGAATGACCAAGGAGTGAGTGAGTGTCTTACAATTTGCCTTCGATCCATGAGAGGCAGGCATCTTGTCCCATCTAGTTAGTGTGTGTGCTTTGAATGAATGGAGGAGGATTACTACTAGATGAGCACCTCACTAGAGCCACCATTCATTGGAGAGTGGAGACAAACTTATGACTTTGTTGTAGTTGAACTACAACAGAGTTACCAAGGTGTGTCACCTTGGTGACCAACCTTGAAAACCCTATTACTTGCCCCTCACATTACCTCACTTGCCGGCTACTTAGGTAGGTAGATGCATGTGGATGGTTACTACATAATTAACCACCATGGTTAGCAATGTCAATGGTTTTTATGCAACTAACCACCATGGTTAGTTATAGGACACGTATATACAACGGAAACAAGTGTTTCCCAAGTGTTTCCTTGTCCATATATCATCCATCTTGCATGTTTTGCAGGGTGTGTGTCGGTTCACTTTGGCCTTACTTTCTTTCCTTGGGTTTCTTTCATCATAAAATTTCCAATTAATTAAAGACAATCCAAGGACACCAAGCCAAAATTCCTGTATCCTACACATGGTACCTTCAGCTTCTTCTTGAGTGAGGTCTCTTGCTGGCTAGATTTAACCCAGGATGTGTTAAAATTGGAATTGAAGACCCAGAGTTTGGTCTTGAGAGGGGATAGTATGGTTTTTATTTTTTTAATTTTTAACCATGGTAGCAGTTTAGGTGCCTGGTTCAACTAAGGTTCACATTACCTATAACTTATTGAAGCTTACAATTTGGAAGTGAAAATTTATTGTTCACATCAATCTTGTCTTATTTAGTGATGCTTTTGAAGATAACCTTAGTAAGTAAGGAAGGTTGTTTGTTTGTTTTGTTTGTTTGTCATGTTGAGATCTCCCAAATCATATCATGGTGTCACATGGACACTTGGTACCATTGGAAAGCTCATCGTAAGTAAGGGTGCATCAAGGTGATTTCATAATGTTTAGATTTACGGTGCCAAAGTTTTTTAATACAAAATATTTTTCTCAAAGAAATTTTAGCAAAATAAAATATAAACATAAGTATAGAATTAGGGGTTACTAATGGAAAGCCCTTGATGACTGAGATTTCTTAGAGGTGATTTCATAAATTTTAGGTTTAGGATGTACAAGATATTGAATTTTGAGAAAAAAAAATTCACTAAAAATTTAATAAAATTTTCAATCAAAATTGAATTTTAGTATACAAAGAAGGTGTACCATTCAATGTTACAATATTGCTCAACAACACATGCTGCACTAGTGTGGTGTAATTTAAACTAGTTTAGAGTTGATGAGATTCACCTTAAATTGCGATTCCAGTTTTTTTTAAATAAATAAATTTGATGAAAATGTACTTTACTTGATTTAAATGCTCTCTTTCAATTGCACTATTATTGGGTTACTTGAATTCACACTTTCTACCTAGTGAAGCTCACAATTTTACGGGTAGTTTAGTGTCTAGAGTTGGATGAGGGTTTCTTTTGCGACGTCATCAAAGTGGCAATCATCCACAAAAATAATTTAGCCAAATTTGGCTACATACTAGATAAAAAAAGTAGGAAAAAAATGCTAAAAAATGCTTGTATATTCTTGGTTATACCTACTACAACTTATCATAAAAATTATGAAGAATTGGATTTGTGTAAACGAAACACCGAGATTTTTAAAATTGATCACATGATTAGAAAGCATGTGTTACTACTTACTACTTGCGGCCTTTTCGTAAAAAACCTGCCCTAATTTTTGTAGTGTATTTAGAAGACCATTGTCAGGCACAAAGAGCTCAGCAAGGATCTTCCAAAATGGAAGAAATCTTCCCCAGTGGAAGTCTTCATGCCTTCTGAAAATTAGGTCAGAGAAGGGTAGGGCCCTCATCAGCCCTTCCTTGTTTAGCAAGGTCTTGTGTGTTCCATTTGAGTTTTGGATCTCAGGGAAGGAGGGATGGGTGAAGGAGGGATGGGTGGGTACTAGGTAGTGGGTACCTCCTAAAGAGATGTGCACCTGGGGAGTTGCACTGAACAGTTGTAAACTTGTTGCTAGTTGGTGTTTGAGCATTGAGTAGTGGGATCTTTCTCACAGCAAGTGCACCTGGTGGTGGTGTGCTGCATTGATGGACCCACCGAATTCTTTGGTGAATGTGTCACTAGAACTTTAAAGGTGAGATCAGAAGAATGAATTTCTGTACTCATCAGGTTGAGTCATGTGTGAAAATGGTGTTGACTCATCACTTGAGCATGAGAGCCTAGACTCTAAAGTCTAGAGGGTAAAAGCAGGCCCAATGGTAAAAGCCCAAAGACAAGGTGACTTTAAGTATAACTCTTATTTGATTTGTGTGCCGCAATATCTCCCATAAATTTGTTAGTCAAGCTCTGTACATACAACACAGATCTCAACACCAAACACACAGACACAAATGTCAACACGAACAAACTTCGATTTGCATTAAGGACTTACGGGAACCCAGTCTGCTAAGTTAGTTACTTAGTTAGCAGGTGCACAAATATACCAGCAGTGGTCTGGTAGGTGTGTAGTAGGCTTGCGCTGGTATCAACTATCAACCAGTGTTGGTCTGGTGTTGAAAGTTGGAAGTTGAACGCAAAAGAATTTGACCTTTCAACATACTCAGCTGATCCTGATATCAAATTCAAGATTTTTTAGCTGATATGTGACAAATATATAGACTGATATAAGATTGGTATTGCCTCAGCTCATATGAGACTTGTCTTGCCCTTGATTCTACAAGTGTTGTATCAGTCAATGACCCTACTATATATACCAGACCAACACTGGTCCGAAGGACCCTGCTAGTTTGTGATGAATTGAGGTAATGATACCAACCTTATACCTGTACCAGCTTGGTAGCCAGGACCTGAGGTATGAATACCAATCTTGTACCCGTTGTATTCCAGTCTTGATAACATATATTATACTTTGCTTCATACCAGCCAAAGGTCAGTCTTTGAACTAATACCCGAACAAGACTGGTATGAAAGTTTTTTGTAAAGTACCCAATACCAATTCTATCTTTGCCAGTCTGCCCTTTGCCCCATTTTTTTTTTCAGCTTGGCATTTCTAGAGATCATGTTTTGGGCTCCATGTCATACATCTGTCTTTGGGCATGTTATGAGAACGCGAGCGGGTATGTAACATGCTACCTGGCATGCTATGTGCCCCTTGGGTCCTTGTTGTAACATGGGGAATTACCAGATATGGACAGATCCTCCTCCCCTGCAGGCAAATGTTGAGGAGCTCTCACTTCCTTCCTGGTCAAGGAAGCCTAGACTAGGTCATGATGATGACTCATGAGTCAAATGGTGCTCTTTGGTGTCACAAATCTTTCTGGTCAAGCACTCCACACAAGTCTCAAGAGAAACAAAATGTCAAAATATGTAGATTACTTTCCTTTGCATTTAAGGCCCTAGTGAGATCAATCTGTTAAGCTGGTAGTTTTTGAAGCACACAGAAACATTACTCACAGTTTTGCATCTCACAAGCACTTTGAGCTCAATCCAAGAATTCAAACTAATAGACAGCCCTGGTACAGACCAGTGGTTTGGCCGGTTATTTGAGTGTTGATCCGGTTATCATTCCGGTTATTAATGGTTTACCAACTTTCCCTTCTTATTTTTGATAACCATCTAGTACTGAAATCTCAAAATCTAAATACTTGCCTGACACCCAAATTTTTGTGATATTGATATTGACAACCTGTGTGATCCGAACAATTATAAAATTAAACTGAGCCAGTGGTTATTAAAAAAAAGCAATAATCAACCAACACGGATACAGACCAATGTTGCTAGGGCGGGTATTTGATTTTGTTAATTACTGTTGGTCGTGGTAATTTGAATATTTCAGAATCAGAGAACCATCATTTGTGGTGTGTTTTTTTTTTATTATAAAAGAGTTCAGAATGAAAGAATTGTCGGTTCTGGTTATTTCAAAAACATCGAGAACCTAGGGTTTTCATGAAAGAACCGGCGGTTTTAGAGGTGGTGATTTGATTTTGCTGTGTGTGTTTTTTTTGGAATTGAGAATCATGGGTATGTAAATCTTTTTATCTCTTGAGAACCACAGTTTGGAACCGTAAGACCCACTCGGGGTTTTGTTTCTATTTTTGATAACCGCCCAACACTGGTACATGCTACAAACTATAAGAGACTCAATTAATATCATATAGTATACATGGGCAGCTTCAGCTCGTGTGTGCTAAATTGATTAGTTAATTTTGAAGATTCCATTTCGAAAAATAAAAATATTTTGAAAAAAGATTTCATATTTCATGCACAAAAAATATGTTCACAAAATGTGTTCTTTTGAGAAAGAGTGTTTTTTTTTTTTTTTTGAAAATTTCAGCATTTATGAAAATAATATAATTTGTGCCAAAGCCACCAAAGTACTACGGTATTTGTTCTTGTGCACACAGTGCTGATAATGAACAGTGAAATTAGGAACCTGCAGTCTCTGCAACGGTCGTGTTTCAGTTGTGTTGTACAAAGTTTCAAATGAAGACAGACACACATACTTACACCATTTGCATTGAGTTTTGCAGCCAGTAGTAAACAGATTGTAATGAGCTCCTACTTAAAACAAAGAATCAGCCCTGCTATCTTCCTCGGAATAATATGTCTCTTTGTGTTAATCCACCACTCAGACTGCTTTTTCGCAACCATGGATGTGTTGCACCGATATTAGAAACTTGCACCAGACACCCACTAGGTATCATGGTGGTTCTCAACACTCATAACCACCATTGCCAAATATCAAATACCTTGTTTCTTGTACATAACCATGGTTCTCAAAATCAGAACAAGCCAAATAACCACCCCAGAAAAAACCATTGATTCTTGGATGGTCACTTCATGAAACAAGATGGTTCTTTGAGGTTTTCAAAACAACTGAAAACAACTGAAAACAACTGATGGTTCTTTGATTTCTAATTTTTAAATACGCAGAATTGACGATTCTCTGATTTTGATATGCCACTCAGAAAAACTGAAACCAATAATTATTAATGAAATCAAATACCCATGTCCCGCCCAACACTGGTAGTATGTAGCAGCATTCTTGGCCTGCATTCCCAGGATGTTGTGCTTGTAATTGAGTACAAATCATGATAACGGATACCCAACACTCTGTGAAAGTCCTGTGAAAAAAGTCTCAAAAGCAAATTACACATGCAGTTGTGCAGATCATGACAGGCTCCTAGGTTTGTCTCATCATTTCACTTCCTATCACAGCTGTTGAGCCTTACTCACATCAAGTTTTAAGCATCGAGTGAGTGAATTCTTGGTTGTAGTGACCAGATGAGTGCCTTACTCACATCAAGTTTTAAGCATCAAGTGAATGTTTTTGGTTGTAGCCACCAGAACTCATTGCCACCCTCCCATGTCAGTAGTGTAAATAAAAGCTTAACAGATAATGCTATCAGGCTGCTGCTGCTGCTGCATACAGGCCTCCAAATTGAAAGCCTTATTGTTGTCATGTGTCCTCAATGAATTGAGAGTCAATTAATTATTATTGTTGCATCACATTATGATGAATTAGGCTTTTAACTCTCAATCTGATATTATGGTCCCAAAAAAAAAACATTATTCATATGACAAAATCCTTCAAGAGGGATTTAGTCTTCATAACTCATAAGAATGTCCACTTATTCAGCCCAGATCCTTACATACGGGATTACAAATATCATTATAATTTCAATAACCTACAATGTGAAGGTTCTCAAGCTTTTGATTGGTCCTCCTCTTGTCACTCCGGATGCATAACCTCTTCCTCTTCTTTTTTTCTTTTGTCTTGTGTACATCATCCAGACAGACCTAGGTTATAAAGTTTCATTCATTGAGGAGAGAGAGGGTTACATGTATTTTTTGTCCATCTACAAGCTAGTTATGAAACTTTTCATCCATCGAAACGAGGGTTGTTAGACATTGCTCTCTAATGTCTCCACAGTAGGTTATGTCTAGCAACCAGCTGGAGTCCATTGGTTGCCATCAATAGTCTAGGTGTTCATTTGTTGAAGAGTCGTGAAGAAAAATTTAGTCCATATTTTCTAGTCAATAAACATTGCATGTATATATTTTTATTTTCAAAAGATAATGTCAAGAAATTATTCTAATAGATCCATATCTAGCAAAGTTGAAGATTTCTTCAGATATTAAAGTTATTGTTAAACCAACCTTGCCTTTGGGTCCCTTTTTCACCTTTACATGTTAATTATTTGTGAAGTGAGTGAATTATTCTGAAGCCAGGTTTCAAATGCTGAATCCAAGCATTTAGTGCATATTAGGGTGGGGAACTACTAAAAGAAAAACCACCTGGACCAATCATTACGATAGGCCATCAGAAACATTGAGCACCAGTCAGATCATATTTATTACACTCTTCTCCATGTCAACTGATTGCTGCGCCTTTTACCCATCACCACAAATTGTGCAATTATGCTGAACCAAAACCATTTTCCTGAGCCAAACCGGCATGTTTTGACTTTTCTTCATCCAACTTTCTTGTGCAGGATCACAATAACTGAGCACCACTGGAGATGCTCTAAGTAGTAGTTTATTAAGGCAACTTTTGAAAACAATTCAAGGTGCAATTGGTCACAAACTTTTTCTTTGCACGTAAGCAAAGAAGCCTATGGGGATATTACAACATTCAAGTGCCAGTTTACTGTAATTTTAACTCCTTGAAAGAAGTCAAGGCTCTCATTGCAACAATATGATTTGGCTATGTAAATCTTGTTAAAATGAGAGCCTTGGCACACACGAGCCTATTCCACAGACCCTGTATATTGGTGTATATTTTCCACACTAATATTATAACCCTTGTCTGTGTACAAAACAAGTTTTAAAATTGTGGGTTTCATCAACTGCAGAAAATGGGTTGGTTGAATGCAACTGGTTTCAGCATCCCAATGAAGCCCGACAGACACCTAGCCCCACTTAGCCCACCCTGGCTGGGACAGCAGGATTGATCAGAGACTTGTATTTGGGTAGTTTTTTTCTCTGTTCTCAAATCATTGTCTTTTGCAAACGAGATTGAATGGAACGTGGGCCACTACAGATCATTGAGAATTTTTGTCTGTGTGGGTGCATTCAGCCCTGAGAGTTCACATCACATAGAAGTAAGTATAATGATTGTTATTCTTTAAAACCTCTAAAGGCTCCATAAAATAACAATTATAAGCCATTATGGGACCGATGGAGCTCAGATCTTATGCATATGCTTTTACTTACATAGCAGAGTTACCAGAGTTTCCCATCAATAAAGTCTTCATGGAAACTGTTTTTTTAGTTGGTTCATGCAAGAAGTTGTGATGAAAATGTGGTCAAAGTTAGGTGTAAACTGACCTTGGACTTCATTATCTTGCACGGTTGTGTGTAAGGTCTATGGTAACTGCCTTGGAGTGGGGCGTTCACAAAATAAGCGCATGCCTGAGGCAGAGGAGCCAAAGGGTGCTCATTTCAGGAACACCTTGCTCCCAGGACATTACCATCCATAAAGCACTGATCTGCATAAGGTGAGGCCTTCTATTCAAAGTGTAGCTCACATGAAAACCAAACTTGAAGTCAGTGGTGATCCCAGCCCAAAAAACATAATCAACCAACCGCAGGTCTACATTGGTTGCTCCTTTGAAAGCATCTATGGAGTACCTATACCTTAAGGAATTGTCTTCCAGAAATTGTGTTTTCATCAGAGCTTCATTGTTGCAAATTTGTTGGTCTTCATGATCATTCACCTCTTCTTTCCATACCAGTCCAAACCTGAGCTTCCTATTGATATCAATGTTGAATTCCAAGTTCCTTGCACAGTATAAACTTTTAAATCTCCAGTTAATCATATAATCCTGTAATAACTTCAGAGCAAATATATGAGGTTAACATATGATCAAATTCATTCAAAACTGTATGAGCAACAAAGCATCAAAACCAGATCACTTCCTGCTACCTATTATGCCTGAACAAAAATCTGACACTACAATCAAGCATGCCACTGTCCAAACACACCAGATCCAAGAGCTAAGATAAATGTGGAGCTTCACACCTGATTCCAAGCAAGCCTGACAGACCCACTGATGTGTTTGCTCTTATTCTTGGAAAACATCAGGTTTCAGAAGCTCCACACAGCAGCAACAAACCTGAAAGCAGAGAAAGGTCTTGTCGAACAAATGCACCTATTGAATTTGACATATCATTTCTCAGAAGACATTTCATTTGACTCTGGACTACCCAACCTGCAAGTCAAGCCAAACCCTCCAAATTCTCTTTATTTCTTCACAAATATATCAGCACAGGAACTCAATCTTCTGTTGTGCAAAGTGGCAAGAAAGTCCAATACAACTTTCCCTTGTTCTCTGAGTACAGACAATCAAAATGCTAAGAGTCCTGTGAAACACATTTTCAGCTTCTGTTTCTTTGCATAGGACAGAATGGATTGATACACCCATTGTTGCTTCAAACAAAAGTCATGCCAACAGGTTGTGTCTGGACAGATTGGGTAAGAAAAGAGACTAGATACAATAAGCTACAAGATGTTGCTCTACTGCAATGAGCAACTGCTCCTAGCTCTTAGGCCATTGTGGGCTCACCAACTACTTGCCATTCCTGATCCATCCTTCATTCTCGTAGCCGTCTCATATCAGTTTCATTAGTAGTCCTTCCTCATGTTCAAGATTTGTTCACTTGCACCCCTGAGCAATCTTGCTTTTGGAATTCTGTTTTCCACATGGTAAAACTTGGTTTTCTATACATTCCTTATAGAGAAAACCTAAGCTCAAGTGAAATTGATGCAACACTCAGAATGCTCTTGTAGTCTGTTGTTTGGACACCAACCTGCATCCCCAGCCACAAGCTGCTTTTGCAGACACAAATTGGTCCCTCTCTAAAGCTACATAAGCATTCACCAAAAATAGACTCCAGAAGACTGTTCCATACACTCTGCTCAACTCTCCAATTGCCTTGGGACAAAAGTTTGAAGACTGTAAGCACAAGAAGAGCATTGAGTGGTTGCTGTTCAGCTTTGCTCCTGGTTTATTACTGCCTGCTGTTGTCATGATGAACTTTACAATATCAGTTCTCAGAGTGTTTGGGCCTGGGAATTGGCTTGTAGTCAAACGGCTTGACCTCCACTTTCTGCAGAAGTTTTGCACACTCTTTTTAGCATAAATGATGAAAGTGTCCAGATTACAAGTGTTGTTGCTCCAAGTGAAATGCTTGTAGAAACAATCGCAGCACATGGTTCCTCATCGGCAACTATGGATGACGACAAATGGAGGGAACAATCTGAATTGCATATTGAATTTTGCTTGAGAGAGAGAGGTGACAAAGCACAAGAACTGGCATCCACACCTTAAGCTCCTCCTCCAGATTCAACTTTTTCTTCTCAGCACCAGCTACAGGGCCTTCTCGTGTAAGTGATCGACTCACAGCAATAGCTCGCCATTCTCGATCATCTCGAGCTGACATCACATCCTTCCTGCAAATTTGTTGAGAAACTTTGTTGAGAAACCCTAAACCCTAAATCCTGCAAGGGTTTTGTTGAAGAAGCACTAAAAGAACACTGAAGCAAAAACACTAGTCCATACACTTGTCGAGCTTTCCCATCAATATGCTTGAGTTCTTCCAATCCCTGAAACCTCTAGAAGAAGAAGAAGAAGATCACATGGCTGAACATACATACATACACACATACATACATACAACCCTAAAACTCTTTCAGGTCACGAAGAGCAAGGATTTCCTTTCAGAGCCCCCCCAAAAAAACCCAGCAATGGACCTCATATGGAGCATCAGGATCTGAGAGAAGGAGCGAAGGAGAGTGAGAGAAGAGATTACATACCAGCCTTGCTGCAAATGAGCCAAGCCCAAGGAGCCGAGAATAGTGAGAGAGATGAGGGGAACTCCATACTTGAGGAAAGGGTTGGTCCGTCCCAGCCTCTTAAAATTGCTGCTGAGGCTTCTGTTGCCGCTGCTTGTCATCTCTGCTCAAGCTTCACGTCTACTACAGATTCATCAACCCACACAAAATAACACAACACAAAGCAACCCTAATGGAAACCACCCAACTTCTCTACCAACAGCAAAATCTCATTCTCCATGAAGATCCTCTTCGACTGCCATTCTTCATGACCTAGCCAACAGAATCTCATTCTCCATGAAGATCCTCTTCAACTGCCATTCTCCATGACCTAGCCTACCTCTATTGTTTTTTCCTCCTGTGTGAAGAAGTACCACATATGTACTGGCATTACGAAGGATGAAGAAAAATTAGGGTGAAGAAAAGTCTGGTTCGTTTGATTATGGTGACAATTTTGCATTCAATAAAAACTAAGAATGATAGAATGCCAACTTAATTATTTAATATTAATCGCCTGCAAATCCTAATCTAAACCTTAAACTGAAAACTAATGGGTACTTCTTTGAACAAATGTTCTTGTATCCTCATGACGTACACCACATCTGTAAGCTGCCATTTCTCTTTTGAACAAAAGATTTGTGTATGATGTACAGAACATTTGTAAGGTGCTGTTTCTTTGCTTTCCTACATGCAACAATGAAATTCTTGTGTCAGGCAACTTCGAGTTTGTACAAGATAAGTAAGTTGATGAATGTAACCATTAGTTATCAAAGGTTTGCTTGCTTTGGTGTTTCCCTGGAGTTGGTAACCCATTTGGATAGCAAGACACAAGCTTCATACAATGTCAAACTAAGTGCAACTTCATATGGAAGGAAGCATACATTGAGAATCTGAGGGGAGGAGTTCTTAAACCAGAGCAAACAAGAGCAAGTTGCCTTCTCTCCACTCTTCTCCTGCAAGGACTTCTAACATACTTTGTGACCAATTTTGGGAAATTTCACCAAAAATACTTGCAATGGGTCAATTCAGACTTCAAACATGTAAATTCATGTTGACCATACTCCACCCAAATATAAAGAACCACTCCACAAAGAGAAAAACCCTTCATAAATCTCAGAGAGAAAACCTATGGTGAATGTGAATGTTTGTCCTCAACACTGATCAGAATTTTGCACAATTTTCATTGGGGAGACATCTGTTCATCCTATGGCAGGAATTTGCCAATGATATAAGTCACAGAAAACTTGTCGTGACTGAAGACTATGCAGCTCACATAGTATTATCCACTGCAAATTTTAGCAGAGACCTTGCTTCTGGCTGTTTATTTATTGAAATCTCCTGCCTTGATGGACAAGGCAGCGGGAGGCCACAGAGTAACTACCTCAAGCACCAGAAGGTTCCTCATAGCAGCACACTCAACTTCTTTACAGCCACAAATTTAATCCTGCCCACTGTCTTGTTGATGCATCCAGCTTCCTGGAGGGCTTCACACCATCTCCAGGAGAATACAAAGTAGAAAAATCCAAGAATTACTAGATGAAACGATTGAGTTTAGGACAGGATGCACTTGCAGATCAATCAGTGCTTCTATGCTGCCGAATTGCGGCGGGCGTTCCCCTCTGCTGCACGGATGGGATAGAAGTAGGCATGAGCCTGCAAACAAAAGAGAGGGACACTGACTTAGATAGCTGCAGAAAATATATATGAAATACAGAGGATTTGTACAGTGCAACAAACTCAAAATATTTGCAATATTTTAACAAGCACCAGTGAGCTGTGACAAAAACCTAGAAGATATGAGAGCAGATAAATGAACCCAAAAACAAAAGTTCTAACCATCACAGCACAAATTACTGAAAAAGTCATCAAATAGCCACCAAACTCTTTTGATGTCTGAATGCCATGTTGTGAACATAAGTATCATAAGTATGTTCATAAGTCTCAAGAACTTTCTGTACTAATTATTAGTCCTCATATTGGCCAGAGTTATTACCACACTGCAAAACAAATATCCAAAATCCTATTATCTATTGACTCAAAACTGAGAAGAAGTCACACATGAAGACAGAAATGAGGTTTACCATGGCCTCTCTTGCAGTCAATCGCTCCTGGTGATCATACCGCAACAATTTGTCCAAGAAATCCACTGCCTGTAGTCAATAAAACAGACAGTTCAAGCTGACCCAGTAAAGATAGAATTTACAGCTGCTTGCTTGATCTTGGGGAAGCTTCTAACCATGTAAACCTATTCTAGAATCAGCATCTTGCTGACATTTGGGAGAGAAGAAAGTCAATTCAATGAAGACATCACACTTAATCCACAGTCAACCACCTACATTTCTAGCATCATAGATCAATATGGTACTCAATATTGAGTGCTGCCAAAAGATACAAACCTGATACTGTAACCCTTTCTGGCACTGGAAACTGTTGACTGCTAAGCAGGTCACTAAATAACTAAAAGATAAGCAACAAAGTAAAGCATTGTGAAATGGTCATCACCAAAAAAAACTAGGTTAAATTGGAACGTTGTGAACTGCTCAATTGCAAAGCACTAATGAGGACCAATGGATGTCCCTGTGACAAACTAGAGTTGTATATCAGGATACAACAGTCTCTTATAAAGAAAGACTCAATACACTAAGACCTTCAATGATGCAAAAGGTCCAGCACACAAACCTCAGGAACCACCAAGTGCTGGTTATCAGCATTGATGAACTTTGACCATGGCTTCCTACTGTGTCTGCACACCCAGAAAGCCAACATTTCCTATCACAAGACTGTCTCCAACATCCAAACATCCATGCTTTCCACCAAACTATCAGGCCAAATACAAGCAATTCCTTCGAGTTGGTTGTAGAGGCAATCAGCTCAAAAGATAATTCCCTAGTGTGTCATCACACAGTGAACCTATCATGTCCAGCAGATCTGTGCCTGCAACACTCTAATAAGCCCCATTGTATTGAAACATCACAACACACTTTGATGCAAGGACGACCACAAGGGATATAACTAGTATCAATAGGGTGGTTTGACGAGTAAACTGATCCTCGAAAGCTGAGAGAGTTTTTCAAGATGAGATCAAAACAACATTCCCCAAAAAACATTAACTATTGAGAGCAATTGAACCAAATATATTTCTATCACCAAGCACTTATATTTGATGGCATAGAGTCCTCCATAGAGATGATCTTGAAGATAAAGATTATCAAAGGTTGGATGGATTAACTCTGCCTATTCCTGTTCAAGCTAAAAGAATTAGCTGCGAAAGCTTTAAAACTGACCTGCCAACCAATGCCTCCAAATGGGGATCCAGCTCCAGGCGGTATTTACTGAGGTAGGCATTCAATTCATCTGTACCTAGGACCTGATCACATCCTCCCATAATCTCAGCGCAGCAATTACAATTAGGAATCACCTTGCACATACTACAGCCTTTGATAAGTCCTAGGCAGAACAAAACAAACACAGTGCAACTGTCATTACAATAACTCATAATATCAGGCATACCTTTGCAATCTTCACAAGCTGGTCATAGTTGTCGTGGCCATAAAAAAATGGTTCCTTGCGGAAGATCTGTTGCAAATGACAAACAAAACAAACAGAAATACTTTAGACTACAGACCAGTGCCCTTCTGACCAACTTTAGAACAAACTAACAGCCAAAAGCTGACTATAAACTGAAACTTCCTCCCCATACTCAATATGCAATTGAGGATGGGAATTCTGAGATATACATTGTAGACTTCACCATGCTTATGATTTAAGTCAACTTGATTAGAATTGAGAGATGAGCATACAATTAGGTGATGGAGATTTGAAGACCAACAACATATCAATGAACAAATTAGGAAGAAAGGAGGACATCAAACTCCTAAGAACACAGAAAAAACTGAGGAGCAGTTTGAAGAATCGTAACAGTCAACTGCATGTTCATGACCTTCAACAGCAACATGTATGGTAGTGACCAGCTAGCATATTATCCTCACTGACTTCACCAGCTCCTGATAGTGGGTGGAGTTCAATGTCATAAATCAAGCCACCAAGTTATATGTCATCTATGAGAGAACAATCCACAATAACACTTTGAGGGCAACCAGTATGTCAGTTCCAACCAAGAGATGACAATTATGTGTATGGTCATACTCTTGTGACTGTAACTCACAAGGTACCCGACCATCACCTTCATCATCAGTAGCTGACATTACTGCCCACTGATTTGATCAGCTCCTGACTGATGATCTAGATGAATACAAAATAACCTGCTCAAAATTGTGGGCAAACAACTATGCAAAAATCTGAATTCTAAGCTTCTGGCAGCAACTGAAACACTCTATCATGATGTTTGCAAGCACTCAAGACATCAATAATATCCTCATTTAAGCTGCAAAAACATTGTGAGAGTATTTTTCATTTCATCTAAGCTTGCTCCTATACAAGCAGGCATCTAAGTTGAAGGCATTGAGAGGCCTACATAAAGGGTAGTGGTTGGAGACTCTGCAGCCTGAGGTTTGTTACATATAATGCATCTATTATGGTTCCTTGGCAGGGGAACAACCTAGGGAAACTGAATGCTGGGTATTTCCCTCCTTCAACCATGTTTTGTTTATGTAAACCTTTGGTTGCAATTTGAGGAGAATAAACCAATTTTCCCTGCCCCTCCTACCCCACATTGCTGAACCCAACCACCACTCCAACTGACATATTCAAGTTCCCCTTGCACTATCATTGCGCTCTGGAGGTAGGATAAGGTATCCCCTAACCCTGCAAAAGCACTTGCATACCTTAGGGCCAGTATGGTAGATTCACCTATCTTAACCAACCTTTAGCCTCCATGTCCTAGAAGAGTTTCTTCATAGAACCACTGCAGAGAAGTGGAGAGAGGATGTATGTTGGAGAGGGAGAGAAAAAAGGAAGGATGGACACTCCTCAGGCAAGATAAACACACCATGCCAGCAAACATGCAACCCAGACTCCACATGTCAAGGGAGTAGTCATAGTCTTGAAGGTCCACAAGCAACTCAGGACCTTTGAAGTACCTGTAATACGAGCAACAAATATCTTCATGAGTACTGAGAATTTCTCCATGCTTACAATTTAAACTCAACCTAAATAGAATTGAGAAACAACCTAATAATAAGGTTATAGAGATTTCAGTCTGAACATAATAAGATCAGTAGAACAGGAAGTGAGACAGAAAGCAAGTCTACAATAACAAGGATTCTTTGCAGTGAACAACTTCAAGCTCTTATCATCACAACAGCACATGGCCAATGTACAGGGTGGGTCTCCATTTCTGTAGGATGTGGGGCTGGGGAGAGGAACAACCTGGAGGCCACACGAACATTGTACTCCTTGCTGGGGTGATAAAACTCTGCAAGTCCCCAATCAATGAGCCTAAGCTTCCGCTGCTCATGATCAATCATCACGTTATGAGGTTTCACATCTCTGTGCATTATCCCTTGGGAGTGGCAAAAGTCCAATGCCTGCACGCAGGTCCAACAGTATCCAATCTATCATATTGGGGCACATAGCAATCTTGTGAAATTTACATATGAAGAGACCAGAAGGAGTGTCAACCAAGAGCTCCCACATTGAATGTGGGAAAGATGAGCCCAAGTGAGCAACAATAGCAGGCATTGGCTTTTCCTCCTACCCAGGGAAAAGGTAGCATAGAAGCAAAAAAACCAATGCGCACCTTGCTAAAACAAGCACAAAGTTATTGTGTTCATGATTTCAAAGTTAAACACTAAGTTCAAAGGAAACCTCTGCATTTCTGCAGCTAAAGTAGAACCTTCACATGGAAGCTGTTGCAAAATACTGCAAATTAGTGTCTCAGAAGAATGCTCATTTTCTATCTTGTAGAACTGAACCATCCTTTCCATATCTAACAGATAACGACTTGCTGTCACCACCCAAAGAGAGAGGATCTCATGTTATCTACGGTCTGATTCCAGGATCCATTTGAATACAACAACAAAGACTGATGCAACCACTTAACACTACACTTGCTCACAAGACAACAACAAAGACTGATCCAACCGCTTAACTATACCCTTGCCCACCAGTCACCCAAATGGCAAGTCCCTTACTGATTTCAGTGGTAAGAGACCCAAACCAGGTGCTGTGCATCTCTAGCCCCCTCTTTCTATTACTATACATCCTATAGCACAGGACACCAGAAACCAATTGGAGTTAAAATTCTGAACTGTAGAAAAGCACACCCTCTTTTTCTTGTGAAGTAAACCCACCTTGAGTAGCTCATAAATGTAGAACCGTATGTCATAGTCTGTCAGGGTTGGATACAGCACTTTGAAATCAGTGTTGTTCACATACTCAAACACAAGGCTGGGTGTCTTTGACTGCTGATCACGGACAATGTCTAACAGCTTCACAATGTTGGGACCTCCACACAGATTTTGCAGAATCTTGATCTCGCGTTTGATCTTACCATGCCATCATCAACACCCAGGCACAAAAAAGTAACCCTTGTCAGATATTCATGCAAAATACTATTATAGCAGGCATAAAGTCTTTGAAGAACCTGTCTCAACCATCTAGACGTCAAATTTCCCTGCACAGTGTCTTTTCACCTTGTCAGATAGGGCAAAAAGAGAACTTTCAAGACCTCTGGGAGAATTGCTCTGGTTGGTGCCTGCTTCAAAATCTGTGCATACTACAGCAAATAGAGCTGATAGTAGCTCCCACAAGAGGAAACATATACATCTGCTTCCAGACGATAGGAAGCAATCAGTCAACTTGGATGTGGACAGAATGTTGTCAGTCAGTCACAGAGTGACTGTCTTTTGAGTGCAAATTTGAGAGCAATAGAGAACCAGTTGCAATAATTACAAAGCAACCCATCACTCAAAAGATAGCGGGAGCACCTTCTTCTTCTTCACAGGCTTCAGAATCTTGATAATGCAGCGCTCATTGCTAACAGAATTCACACCTTCAAACACCTCACTGTACTTGCCTCGGCCAACCTTCCGTACAACTTCATAATCATCTTGGTCCCTGTTTTTTTTTTTTTGCACAGAAAA
>Ga0209611_10006171_pt1 | contig 19780 bp, 19 predicted proteins | sample S1TSphgellanicum_3_FD_187693 | JGI IMG/M metagenome (GOLD analysis project Ga0209611, IMG submission 187693) | Host-associated microbial communities from peat moss isolated from Minnesota, USA - S1T2_Fc - Sphagnum magellanicum MG (SPAdes) (version 2) | ecosystem: Host-associated > Plants > Peat... | reverse complement strand
TAGTATAAGCTTTAGACCTAGAACTAAAGTTTTTATCTATGCTTTTTCTTCCCTCCAGCAAGAACTACCTCTCTTTGTAAAGCATATAAAACCTCTTCTAAGTCCCCAACATCTGTAAATTATGCAACGTAGCATAAAGTCCCCCTTCCTGGAGCAACTGCTCATGACTTCCCTGCTCAATTAGCTCTCCCCACTTCAGCACAAAAATCCGGTCTACATTACGAATCGTTGATAGGCGGTGAGCAATAATAATTGCAGTACGTTTTTTGAGCAGCTGATTTAATGCTTCTTGAATTAAAGCTTCTGTCCCCACATCCAAACTAGCAGTAGCCTCATCTAGGACCAGAATTTGCGGGTTGCGAATCGCCGCCCGAGCAAAGGCTAAAAGTTGCTTTTGCCCACTAGAAAGGTTAGTTCCCCGTTCCCGGAGTTGAGTATCATAACCTTGGGGTAGCTGACTAATAAAATCCGTAATATTCATTTTTTCCGCTGCTTGTTGGATTTCCTCGAAAGTATAACTATCTCCCAAGCTGATGTTGCTTTTGACATTGCCGGCAAATAAAAAGCTCTCTTGTAAAATCACTGCCATATAGCGCCGCAATTCCGTCTGAGGAATGTCGCGGATATCCTCCCCATCAACGAGAATTCGTCCTTGAGTCGGTTCGTAAAGCCGACATAATAGCCGAATCACCGTACTTTTACCTGCACCTGTGGGACCAACTAAAGCAATTTTTTCTCCCGGATGGATGGTGAAATCTAAGTCCCGAATTACATAATCATCATCTTTGTAGGCAAACCAAACATGTTCAAACCGAATTTCTCCCAATTCAGATGGGGAATCAACACTTGATGACTCCAGATTGGCGATAATCTCATCTATGTAGCCAAATTTAAAATCGAGAATTGAGGAGCGGGAATTAGGGCGATCGCGAATTTCTATGGGTTCATCTACCAGATCCTTCACCCTTTCAATGGAGGTAAAACCAGCTTGTATGACGGTGAATTTTTCAGCAAAACTTCGCAATGGGTCAAATAATTGCTGGGCATACAAAATAAAGGCTGATAGAATCCCAAAGGTGATATTCTGACCTAAAAGTAGTAAACCACCTACCCATAAAACCCCAGCAATGGCGATTAGGCTCACCCATTCTAAGGTTCCTGAAACCGCTGAATCATACAAGATAGTTTTATCGACAAATTTGATATAACGTTTGTTCGTAGTCCGATAGGATTCAGCATTGAATTTCTCTCGACCGAACAACTGCACTACGTTAACACCGACAATATTTTCTTGGAGTTGGGAGTTAAGGGCTGAAAGTTCTTCCCTTGCTTTATAATTGGCTTTTCGATACTGTTGCTGGAAGTAAATAATTACCCAGGTGATTGGCAGCAACATCAACAGTAGCAAGCAAGCAAGTTGCCACTGAATTGACAGCATCAAACCAATGACCACAAACATCGAAAATAAATCGGAGACAATACCAATTGCTCCCGTAGAAAACACATCTCCCAATGCCTCAACATCGCTGGTGAGTCTAGTAATCAGTTTACCCACAGGTGTTCGGTCAAAGAAACGTGATGCTAGAGAAGTTACGTGTTCAAATAAATCTGTGCGAATTGCCGCCGTAATTTTCTGCCCTAGCTTCTGTACCAGATAACCCTGAACACCAGTTAAAATCAACCTCAGTACGATGACCACCAGCAATAAACCTTTGAGGATATTTAACCCTTCATCTAAGGGACGATTTCTGATGAACTCATATGTACTTGACTCGTGACGAATTAGGGAGATTAGCTGTCCAATCAACAAGGGTTGGAGGGCATTAGCAAAGGCAATGGGTACAAGTAGTAACATCGAAATGGCTAGTAGTCCAGTATGACGACGACCATAGGGTACTAAATGCAAAAATAGCCGCCAGTCGTTGTTACGCAGACGGGCCTTGGAGTGAGATTTATTTTGGGGCTTGGAGATGCTCATAGTAGGAGCATTATATTATCAGCAGAAGAGAAATAGATCTACTGTAGGTAAACTACCCACGCTGACCTAAAGGTATAGTGTGGGCTTTCAGCAGCCCTGAAGAGTCAGTACTGAGAACACAGTACAAACTATTGGGACCTCCGGGCTGGTTTAAACACAGCCCCAATAAACCAATATTTTTCGCTGCATTCAAGTCACTGGCAATTGCCACAACAAAAGTACTTATCAGAACGCAACCCAATATGTAGGCACTAAGGTTAGGCTCACCGAAGAAAGGCTCCCTTGCTGTTCTTGCTGGAGTCAGAAAATATATTTTTTACCCCATGCCACAGGGTCTGAATCCTGACAATTTATTGAAGAAAAACCCAAAAATCTGGATTTCGAGACGCGTAGCGCCAGAAATACTAGGTTCTGATTAAATCCCCTAAATTTATTTATGGGGATTCATCGCTGCCGCCTGCTTCAGTCTAGTCCCCCTCTGGCACAAGCCCCAATGCGGGGAATAGGTGAAACCTGAAGGTTTGAGTCATCGTCAAAAGTTTTATAGCTATACTCATTAAGTTATGCTGTTTAAGAAAATACCCATCAGAAAATTGCCTATTTCCTAAATTCTCCTCCAGTAAATCCCACATCTAGATCGAGTGCTTGACATAATTAACATACCAACCCAAATTTTTATCCCCACTTCCTATGCCTAAATCCAAGATCAATCCCTTCGGATTAGCTCTAGTTGCTCTCGTGGGAGCAATGTATATCCCCAGTGCTACAGCCCAACCCTCTGGAGTAAGTAGTCCACTCACTATCCGCTCTGATGTGCAAGAATATGATGCCAAAACCCAAGTAATTACTGCCCGTGGGAACGTGCAAATGTTCTACCCATCTCGGAAAATTCAGGCAGTAGCCGCCCAAGCACAATACTTTAGCAAGGAACGCCGAATTGATTTTACTGGTAATGTGTATATTTTACAGCAAGGTGGTAATAGCATCCGGGCGGAGAAGGTGACATATCTAATAGACGAAGGACGATTTGTGGCTCTGCCCCAGTCTAACCACCAGGTAGAGTCCATTTATATGGTGCAGGATACAGATGATAATGGCAACACTACTAAACCAGCCCCGAAGACACCAGCTTTTAAGCCTTCTAATTAACATTAACGACTATTAAAGGGCGCATTTAGGGTGAAGATTGTACTAGAAAATATCCATAAATCCTACGGTAAGAAACTGATTGTCAATCGTGTTAACCTTTCTGTTGCTCAAGGGGAGATTGTCGGTCTACTCGGTCCCAATGGAGCGGGAAAGACGACAACATTTTACATTGCTACAGGTTTAGAAAAACCCAACCAAGGGAAAGTTTGGCTGGATAATCTGGATATTACTACATTGCCAATGCACAAAAGAGCAAGGTTAGGTATTGGCTACCTAGCCCAGGAAGCTAGTGTATTTCGGCACCTTTCAGTCCAAGAAAATATTCTCCTAGTACTCGAGCAAACTAACGTGCCCCAATGGGACTGGCCAAGACGAGTCCAAAATCTACTCCGAGAATTTCGCTTGGAAAAAGTAGCTTATAGTAAGGGGATTCAACTTTCTGGTGGTGAGCGACGACGGACTGAATTAGCCAGGACCTTGGCTTCAGGGAAAGAAGGACCAAAATTTTTATTTTTAGATGAACCATTTGCTGGAGTTGACCCCATAGCTGTCACCGAAATTCAACAAATTGTTAGGCGACTGAGCGATCGCAATATGGGTATCTTAATTACAGATCACAATGTGCGCGAAACCTTAGCAATTACAGATCGCGCCTATATCATGCGTGAAGGACAAATCCTTGCCTTTGGTACCGCAGAAGAACTTTATAACAACGTACTTGTGCGGCAGTACTATTTAGGCGACCAGTTCCACGCCTAGCCCAAATTACCATTTTTGCTCCAGGTGGCTCATGATCTCCAAGAAGTTCACATCTTTCTATACCATCAAGTCCCTGCTGCCTTTTTCCATCATGGATCGGTACTTTGTTGTACAGTTACTGCCACCATTTTTATTTGGTGTCGGGGCTTTTACTTCCGTGGTCTTGGCAATTGACAGCTTATTTGAATTGTTGCGGAAAGTTGTAGAATCTGGGTTACCAGTAACTATCGCTATTAAGGTTTTTTTATTAAAGCTACCATACGTGATGGTTTACGCCTTCCCCATGTCCACCTTGCTAGCTACCTTGATGACCTATAGTCGTCTCTCTAGCGAGAGTGAATTAATTGCCCTACGTGGCTGTGGGGTCAGTATCTATCGTATAATATTAACTGCGGTCGTCTTCGGTTGTGTGGTGACAGGAGTAACATTTTTATTTAATGAAAGTATAGCACCTGCAGCTAATTACCAAGCAACAGTTACCTTACAAGCAGCTCTTCAATCAGACCAGCCCTCGGTTAAACAGCAAAACATCTACTATCCGGAGTACCGAGAGATTAGGCAGCCAGATGGAACTACGAGCAAAATCCTCACCCGGTTATTTTATGCTGACCAATTTGACGGGAAGGAAATGAAAGGTTTAACACTCATAGATCGCTCAACAGCTGGTCTCGATCAAATCATCGTTTCCGAAACTGCCCAGTGGAACCCAGGGCAACAACTGTGGGATTTTTATAACGGTACTATCTATTTAGTCGCACCCGATCGCTCCTATCGCAACATTCTCCGGTTTCAGCACCAGCAACTCCAACTACCCCGCACACCCTTAAGCCTGGCAGAAAATAGCCGTGACTATGGTGAAATGAATATTGCCGAGTCACTGCAACAATTAAAACTGGAAAAACTGGGGGGCAATTTGCAAAAGATCCGCAAATTGAAGGTGCGAATTCATCAAAAGATTGCCTTTCCTTTTGTGTGTATAATATTCTCCCTAGTTGGCTCCGTCATGGGAATTGTCCCCCAGCGTGCCGGACGGGGGACAAGTCTGGGGATCAGCGTGATAGTTATATTCACTTACTACTTACTTTTATCTATTTCCGGTGCCCTCGCAGAGGCAGCTGTTCTCTCCCCTTTAGTTGGTGCTTGGCTGCCTAATCTCTTCGGTTTAGCAGCAGGTGTACTTTTATTGCAGCGCTTGGCACAAAGGTGATAGATGGTAGGGGGAGCACAGATCAATCTCTCTTAAAATCCATAATCCAAAATCCCCAATTACGCTAAAGTGACAAAATAAATATCTACTCATGCGGAGCCATATGCAAGCAGTCTTGATGACAGCAGCGGGTAGTCCCGAAGTCTTACAACTAGACGAACTACCAAAACCTATCCCCGGAAACACTGAACTTCTAGTGCGGTTGGTAGCAGCTGGCGTTAACCCCATAGATACCAAACTTCGACAACGAGGTACATTTTACAGCGATCGCCTCCCTGCTATTTTAGGGTGTGATGGTGCAGGTGTCGTTGCCGCTGTCGGTGCAGGTGTTGAGCGATTTGTCCCCGGAGATGAGGTATATTTTTGCTATGGCGGGTTGGGGGCACACCAGGGCAATTATGCGGAGTATACCGTGGTGGATCAGCAGTTTGTGGCCCGCAAACCTGCTAACATCTCCTTTACTGAAGCAGCAGCGGCTCCCCTAGTACTAATCACTGCATGGGAAGCTTTATATGAACGGGGACGACTTGAACCAGGGGAAAAAGTTTTGATTCATGCCGGAGCTGGTGGTGTTGGGCATGTAGCCATTCAACTGGCAAAACTTAAAGGTTCAGAGGTAGCTACTACCGTCAGCACACCAGCAAAGGCGAATTTTGTTAAGGGACTGGGGGCGGATAAAACCATTTTTTACCAGGAAATCGACTTCGTCCAAGCCGCATTAGACTGGACAAACGGTGAAGGCGTAGACCTGGCTTTTGATACTATTGGTGGGGAAACATTGCATAAAACCTTCCCCGCAGTTCGGGTATATGGAGATGTTGTGACGATTCTTGAACCAGATGCCAAAACTGTTTGGAAGGTTGCCAGACAACGGAATCTCCGGGTTAGTTTTGAATTAATGTTGACACCAGCCCTTCTGGGATTAACCCAGAGCCTTCAGCACCAAACTCATATCCTCGAACAGTGCGGTGTTTGGATAGAGCAAGGTAAATTAAAAGTACATGTCAGCCACCAATTTCCCCTCAAAGAGGCAGCTAAAGCCCATCAATTACTGGAAACTGGGTCGATCACAGGTAAGATTGTTCTGGTTATGGGTGATTAGTAGAAACAATTACGGAGCTACCGTACTTGTTATGCTAAATTAATTGTTTGTAATAGGGAAATCTTAACAGTAGAGAGAAGAAAATTTCATAAATAATGTGAATAAATAATCACTGGAAACCAGTGATGGCAACCTTATTTTGATTAATAATATTATGGATACTGAAAACTTATTTAAAAACTCGAAAATTAAAATCTTTTCCATGTTACCCACGCAGATAATTTGAGTCATCAAACCGGATTCCTATATTAACAGTGAGATTCATAATTCATAAATAGCGATAGCCTAGTGTTGAAAAAACTACTGATAGCTGTGATAACCCTACTACTAGTAATTAACTGTCAGCTATCAATGGCCGAGAATTGGTCGCTAGAAACTGAATTCCAAGAGCGATCGCGGGAATTCCTTGAGAAGTTCCCATCGCCTAAAAGTTATGGCTCAACTGCCTTCGAGTATGAGAAGAATTCTTACCCCCGGGCATTCATAGATTTCTTCAGGGGAAATCGGGACAAAGCGATCGCTTTCTTAGAAAGTGAAGATGCCAGAGCTGATGAGCATCAAAACACCCTGGGAATAGACCTCTACAGTGGCTTTACTCTCAAAAACCAGATCAGAAAATACTTCTACTTTGGGCGATATCTCCATCCTCAGTACAAGGAAAGAATGCGAGAAGCTTTCCAGCTATTAACTAGACAAGATCCCCTAACACTCCACCTCCCTCATAAGCGGAAATTCTGGGAAAATTCACAAGACGATTGTGATACTTGGGTAGATTGCCGGAACACGGATGGTTTCCGCACCATGCGTAATACCTCGGTTTATTTAATGGCGGAAGAGGTGAAATCAGAATCTACAACCCAACTGTATAAGCAGAAAATCAAGCAGGAAGTAGAAAATCTTTACAAATTTGGTAAAAGCGAGTGGGAGTCGGAAACTTACCTAGGATATGAGCTAGGTGCATGGTTAAATTTATCTGATTTCGCCCAGGATCCAGAGGTAAGGCATGATGCTAAACTCGCCGCAGACTACATTACCACCACCGGGTCACTGAAGTATTGGCGCGGTGGATTTGGTGGTCCAAATAAGCGGGATTACAGTCAAAGTAATTGTGTGTGGTGTAGTGGTGCTGCCCAGTCCCTTGGTCTTTACTTTGGGGACTCCCCAGTCAAGGATAATTACCAAGATCCAGACCTCATACACATTATCACCAGTTCCTACCGTCCCACTGCCGTTGCAGTGAAGTTGGCAAGGAAAAAATTTAATCAACCTGCCGAACTATTTATAGTCAAACCCGATTACTTTCCCCACAACACGCTTAAGAAGTACTACGAAACCTTATACTTCGGAAAAACCTACCAAATCGGGACCCTGGTCCAGGGTAGCGGTGGCGACACCAATGGCTTTAAATTAATGGCCTTTAACTCCCAAAGAGGTGTTGATTACCTTGTGATCAGCACTGGCAACAACCCCACAAAAATATCTACTTCCTCAATTGGGCATGAGGCGATAGCCCAATCCCAAAATCTCCTAATTTGGTTAAACGATCAGCCACAAGCACCTTTCCAATTTTTCCTTCCCAAATCTACACAGGTAGAAATTCTCAAGGGAAGGATATTAATCAGACTGGAAAAGACTTGGCTAGCGCTCGCTCCAATTAACTTAGTATTTCACGGTATCAGTAATGAGGCTACTAGCCAAATTGAACAGCGATATCCGGATGATCAAATTGTTACAGCTACAGGTACAGGATTTGCTCTAGAAGTTGGTGAGGGAGAAAGCTGGGATAATTTCAAACAGAGGATATTGGCAAATTCTATGGTAGTGGTGGAATCACCACAAACTGCTATTTATACTTCCAGTAATAAGAGATTGAAGGTGCAACACCAAGGGAGCAGTTTACCTAAAGTATGGGAAAATGGAAAGCTACACAATTGGGGTGTGCATTCCAATCAAATTAATAAGTTTATTCACGATATCAATTTCGGGTCTTCGGTACATTTTATGGTAAACGTTCACAGGCTGAATTCAGCTACCAGGAAAAATTGGATTTTAGATTTTAGATTTTAGATTTTAGATTTTAGATTGAAGAAATTTAATGCAAAATCCAAAATCCAAAATCTAAAATTGATTGACCTCAGATCGTTACGCATCATACAACTGGGTAGGGTTGGGGCAAAGACAGTTGTGTTGGGCACACTTAAAACGAGAATTTATCAAAATATCCGAGCGCAAGGGAGTAGCCCAACAAATCGGTACAGATCTCCTGGAAGAACAGAAAAAGTTATTCGCTCTTTGGTATCAGGTGAGAGATGGAACTTTAAGTCGGTGCGACTTTCAGTTAGCGGTTGAACCCATTCGTAGCTCTATCAAGTCGATTTTACAGGAGACTGCGAGTTATGAAATTGGTAGTAAAGAGAACACGCCACTGGCAAAAACGGTTCGGACCTGTCGTATGCTCTTAAACGTTGAACCGGCACTGTGGTTGTTTGTCTCGGTCGTTGGTGTGGAACCCACAAATAATGCAGCAGAACGCGCAACCATTTCCAGGTCTAAATCTTTGGCGATATGACGTTTAAAACCATCAAATTTATGACTCCGGCTTTTACGTCCATGTCGCATATCTTCATCTTCAATAGAAATACGTCTATCCTGAGCAACACCCTGGCGAAGCAGACATGCTACTATCGGGGCTAATAGCTATACACTCAACTTGGCTAGGAGTAAGGGTAAATCTTAGCGCCCCAGTCCGTTCCCATATCTTGATTGTGTCGTCATAATTCACAGTGACTAAGGGACTTCCAGAAATTAAATTATCCCAATTTATGGACTCAACACGACTGTTACTCCCTCTGCTCCCCTGGGAATTCGATATTTTTTTAGTTGGAAGTCCCTAAGCATCTATCTGGGATTTATTTTGGTAGTAATAGGTGAGAGTAGCGTAAATTTTCTCTAGATTTAATGTGGGCAATTGTTCGAGTATTTGCTGTGATGTATACCCCGCTAAATGATATTTGATGACATCCTCAATCCTGATGCGATGTCCTTTAATTCGGATGTCATCCGCCTCGAAAATTTCAAAGTATTCTTCTAGTTGCATTGTTCTCTGCCGGTAAACATGAAAACATCGGGACTTGAAGTGTTTGATCGTATATTCTAGACATAAATGCTGATCTTGATGGTATTGAATTTCTATTATGTTCTGGCTTTCCTAAATACCCCCCTCCCTAGTAATAGAGAGGGGTAAAAAACTCAGTTAATAAGCATCTTGCAACTCGTAGAAATCAGGCGAAATGTAATCCTTCCGCAAAGGCCAACCCACCCAATCTTCCGGCATCAAAATCCGTTTCAGGTTTGGGTGTCCTTCGTAGATAATGCCATACATATCGTAAGACTCCCGCTCTTGCCAATCTGCCGCCTTCCAAATCCAGTACACAGAAGGCACTCGCGGATTTTCTCTGGGGAGGAACACCTTCACCCGTACTTCCGCAGGCTTATCAGCATTATCACTAACTTTAATGAGATGGTACACACTGACTAAATCCCGTCCGGGACCTAAGTCAGCCCCACACTGAAACTGGAGATAATTAAACCCGTAGGCATATAAAGCGGTGGCAATGGGGAGTAAAAACTCCGGCTGTACCTTAATTGTCTCCACCCCTTGGACATCTGGCTCTATAAACTCATGTTCAAAGCCATTGTCTGCCAACCACTGAGAAACTACACCTGCTTTAACTAAGGATTCTTCTTCAGCCACGCTTTTGCTCCTCCTTTTGAGTCTTGGCAGTTATTAGTGCTGGTGGTACGGGTATGCCGATCGCTTCTACCAATTCCTTCGGGGGTGTAAAGCGCGTTTCTGACTGCAAATACTTACCAGTTAAAATTTGCTCCACTGGTTTCAAATTGTGAGTTGTACTGTAGTAACGGTGGACTTGCTTGATGTTAGCCCGTTCTTGGATTGAATCGTTAGCGATCTTTTTCCGGAGCTTAATAATTGCGTCAATAATTGCTTCGGGACGAGGAGGACAACCAGGCAAATACACATCCACTGGAATCAACTTATCAACACCACGTACAGCTGTAGGGGAATCAACGCTGAACATCCCGCCAGTAATTGTACAGGCTCCCATGGCGATGACATACTTTGGTTCCGGCATTTGTTCATAAAGGCGCACCAGTTGGGGTGCCATCTTCATTGTGATTGTCCCCGCCGTAATAATTAAATCTGCTTGGCGGGGGCTAGAACGGGGAATTAGCCCGAAACGGTCAAAGTCGAACCGGGAACCAATCAAAGCGGCAAATTCAATGAAGCAACAAGCTGTACCAAACAGCAACGGCCAAAGACTAGAAAGCCGTGCCCAGTTGTAGAGGTCATCAACGGTAGTCAGGATGATATTTTCTGAAAGGTCATGGGTAACTTGAGGCCGCTCAATTGGGTTGATGATTTGCTCTTGGGTAGTTAGGTGAGAATTCAAGACCATTCCAAAGCTCCTTTACGCCATGCGTAAACTAAGGCAACTACAAGAATTCCGATAAAAACAAGGGCCTCAATAAATGCCAATAGCCCCAAACGATGGAAAGCCACAGCCCACGGATACAAAAACACCGTCTCCACATCGAAGACGACGAAGACTAGGGCGAACATGTAGTAGCGGATGTTGAACTGAATCCAAGCCCCACCAATAGGTTCCATCCCAGACTCATAGGTGGTGCGTCTTTCTGGGGCAAAGCCACTGGGACGGAGGAGTTTAGACGCAGCAAGGGCTAGTGCAGGCACTAGACTACAGATAATTAAGAAGCCTAGAAGGTACTCGTAACCACTGAGGACAAACACAATGAATAAATAACTCTGTTACTTTATCTTTTACATTATACCTTTTTGCTAATTCTGAAATCTGGGAAACAGACACACTGAAAGTATTTGATTCATTTTGAGAAGTCATAGAAAAGTCTGACGATTATGTCATAATTTTTAACGTACATTTAATATTTTTCCCTGTTCGAGGACCTAGCCATGAGCGAACAAGCTGTTGAGACCACGGTGTTAGACCGCTACGAGTGTCGCGCCTGCGGTTACGTTTATGAACCAGAAAAGGGAGATGACAAGCATGATATTTCTGGGGGAACAGCTTTTAATGAACTGCCCCTAACTTGGCGTTGTCCAGTTTGCTCTGCAAAGAAAGCCGCCTTCACTAACATTGGACCTACAGGCACAGCCTCAGGTTTTCCAGAAAACTTAGGTTACGGGTTTGGGGTCAATAAGTTAACACCTACCCAAAAGAACATCTTGATCTTTGGGGTCTTGGCCCTAGGCTTCTTGTTTTTCCTAAGTCTCTATAGCTTACAATGAAACCCGCCACTTTAGAATCTACTCAAAAATACTGATGCATTCAACCATAAAACGAGTTTTTGCCCTATTAATAGTAGTCCTCTTGTGTATCAGTTGTAGCAAAGTTTCCTCAATTAGCTATAACCCTTGGCAAGTTATTAAGGTGCCAACAGAGGCAAATCTGCTGGATATTGCCTTTACTGATAACCCGCAGCATGGCTATTTAGTGGGTAGCAATGCTACCCTTTTGGAAACTAGTGACGGTGGAAATAATTGGCAACCTCAAGAACTAGCCTTGAATGAGCCAAAATCCCGCCTTGACTCAGTCAGTTTTGCCGGGAAAGAAGGGTGGATTGTCGGGGAACCTTCACTGCTGTTACACAGTACCGATGAAGGTCGTTCCTGGTCACGGATTCCCCTAAGTGAGAAGCTCCCTGGTAGTCCAATCATGATTAAAGCCTTAGGTGAGAACACCGCCGAAATGGTCACCAATGTTGGTGCAATCTATCTGACCACAGATGCTGGTCAACATTGGAAGGCACAGGTAGAAGCCGCAGTAGGTGTGGTACGCAACTTAGAACGTTCTGCTGATGGTAAATATGTTGCCGTCTCCGCTAAAGGTAGCTTTTACTCAACCTGGGAACCAGGACAAAAAGCTTGGGTACCCCATAACCGCAATAGTTCTCGGCGGCTGGAAAATATGGGCTTTGCAGATAATGGACAGATGTGGCTGCTAGCGCGGGGCGGACAAGTTCAGTTTAGTGATCCGAGTGGCCCGGATACCTGGCTGGATGCTACATATCCAGAATTATCCACCAGCTGGGGTTTACTAGACTTGGCATATCGTACACCTGATGAAATCTGGGTAAGCGGTGGCAGTGGGAACCTGCTTTGCAGTAGTGACGGCGGGAAAACCTGGACCAAAGACCGTGAGGTAGAAGGAGTAGCTGCTAATTTCTACAAAATCGTGTTTTTCCAACCAGATCGGGGATTTATTATTGGCGATCGCGGCTCCCTACTCAAATATCAGCCTAACCCAGAAGCAGCATAGTCCAACCACATTTTTGAGCATAAATACCTAATTGTGAGAAGGACTTTGCAAGTTGTAACTCTTTCTAAACTTTGTAGGATAATAAACTCAATAATATTCTTTTTGAAGGTAGTGATCTAAATGGCATCAGGTACCACCGGAGAGCGTCCGTTTTCGGACATCATAACTAGCATCCGTTATTGGGTGATCCACAGCATCACCATTCCCGCCCTATTTATTGCTGGGTGGTTATTTATCAGTACTGGATTAGCTTATGATGTATTTGGGACACCCCGTCCCAACGAGTATTTCACTCCCGCACGGCAGGAAGTACCAATTGTGAAGAACCGTTTTGAAGCAAAACAACAAGTTGAACAATTTATCGGCAAGTAGTTTTAAATTATGGCTAGCGGCAATAACATCAATCAACCAATTACCTATCCAATTTTTACGGTCAGATGGCTGGCAGTTCACACTTTAGCTGTACCAACCGTTTTTTTCTTGGGCGCGATCGCCGCCATGCAGTTCATTCAACGCTAGGAGCAAATCATGGAAAGAACGCCCAATTCAAATAACCAACCGGTAGAATTAAACCGGACTTCACTGTACTTGGGACTACTACTAGTCTTTGTATTAGGGATTTTGTTTTCCAGTTATTTCTTTAACTAACTGGGATTGCTTTAGTTAATTTTTGTTATTAAGGGAGGAGAAAAACTGTGTCTGAAAGTGGGAGAATTCCTCTGTGGATTGTTGCTACAATCGCAGGATTAGGCTTAATTACCGTACTAGGTATTTTCTTTTATGGAGCCTATGCTGGCATCGGGTCTTCAATATAGTTGAAGCTGGGATCTAAAGTTTGAAAAAACCGCCTATCTGAGTAAGACAGGCGGTTTTTGTGATTAAAAGCACCTAATTAGGCAATATCTTCGCTCTCAATATATGTAAATAAAAACGCGAAGATCACAGCTGGTAAAACTAGACCAGTTAAAGGAACGAAGATAGAAGGTAGGAATGAAGAATAAGCCAACACAGAGGGCAAAAATGAACTTGACATAGAAAAAATTCCTCTTGAGTCAAACTGCAATTCAAAATGAGCTTACTGCAAATTCTGACCGATTTCTCAAATTCTCAAGATTTGTAACACATTCAGCATCAAATATCTAATCTCGGAAAACTTCTCAAGTCCGGCGGAATTACTCGTCTGACCACTGTTACCTTGTGGCTTTCCTGCTGGGTAATCAAATCGAGAGCGATCGCTTCCAAACGAATTTCTAGGCAGCCAAAGGGAACATTAGTCTGGGTCATTACCTCCAACCTTCCCAAGGAATTAGGTAGTAAATTTGTCAACAGATGGGGACCATCTAGCAAATAGCGGGTTTGGTAATCCTCAATCCATAATTTGATTGCCACTTGGGGTGCTACTTTGGGTATTTCTAAGTATATTCTTACAGACTTACCAGCTATTAGTTCACCCTCTGGTACGTACATTTGGGGGGTTGGTAAAGACTCAATGACTCCATCAAGGAGGGGTAATGAATTTGATGAGGGTTGTTTGGGTTTTGCTGACAATTCACTATCTAAATCATCTATGACAATTTCCCGTGTCAACCAGGTGGATTGTCTCTGGGGTGAGGGGGACAGTGGTAGTTGCGGTGGTTCTATTTCTTCGCTAACACTTGCTTCCTGATTCAGGGACTCGAGCAGCGAGTTTTCTTGCTTCTCTATCCACTTTCTTAGCAGAGAGGACGAATTGAGATCAGCTGTTGACTCTTTATCTAGGATGACATTTTCCGTAAATTCTGCACTAACTACAGACTCATCTAGTAAGGGGCTATGATCTTTCTCTAGGATAGTTTCACTAGTTAAATCATTTTCTCGGATGATAGCAGCTGCCATAAGTTCTGCACTGATGACAAACTCATCTAGTAACGGGTTGTAATCGTTTTCTAGGGTAGTTTCAGTAGTTAAATCATTTTCAGCTGCCGTAAGTTCTGCACTGATTACAGACTCATCTAGTAACGTAGTTTCACTGTTTAAATCCACCTGCTGGGAGTTTTCCCGTTCATCAGGCAAAGTTCCTAGGCGTTTTAAATAGGGAAAAGAAGTATTAGATTTTGGGATGCAACGAGGTTTAATGACTAACTGCGCGAAATTAATAGTAGCAATATTTACAGGTGCTTCCCCGCTCACAGTAGTAGTCGCTTTATTTTTATTTATAGGCAACATTGGCAGTTGTGGCCAACGGTTAGATAAAACTGGTGTATAAATTTGTGGTGGTAGGGGTTGAGGGGGAGATGGACTGAGGGGAGGAGGCTGGGGTATTTTCAGCGGGTTCTTTGCTAAATTGAACAATTCCAAACCAAGTCTCTGGGAGAACTCGGCAGTTGTTGTCGGGTTCCTAGATTTTGCGGCACTGGTGATTGCCAGCAATTGTGTGACATCTGCCGTAATTGTGAAGGACTGGCTAGCTAACAGTTGGACTTCATCAACCCCAGTGGGTCTACCCTCTAGATTGATATCTGCCAGAATCAATTTAGATTCACATTCTGCTGGAATCTCAACCAAAGCACTGATTTTACAGGGTATTACCTGGTCTGGTAAAGTTTGTTGCACCTCGGTTAGAATTTTCGACTCTAGGGGCGATCTCAGTTCAATCCTCAGTTGCAGGTTAAAAAAGCTTTCTGGGGCCTCCGGACTCCTAATCTCTGGAAATTCAACATACCCCTTGATTGTCAACGGCTCTCCCCGACGAGCAACGTAGCTATATTGATTGAGGCTTAGTTTAAGTAATTTGGGTGGTAATGTTGTAATCTTTGCTTCTAAATGGAGAGGTTCAAAGTTAGGTAAGGCTGAATCGATTAAATTATGTAAAATCTGCTCTATGGTCTCACCTTTGAACCAAACTGGACTCACTGGCTGATCTAAATTTTCGCTCGTAGTTTCAATCAGCAGCCCATTTGCCTCTGTGGCTAACACTTGTAAAACCACCTTACATTGCCAAGATTTACCCAGCATTTCTGACATCAAATCACTGGAACATTGCAATTCCCAAGTCCCTGGCTGTAAGTAAGTGTAGGGAATGACAGCAATTATACCTTCGATACTTGTACGGCGCAAGCGTTTGAGAACTCGTCGCCTTGGTGGCACTTCGTGAGTTGAGGAATGAGTTACCCGCACTTCCACATCAACATTAGGAAAGTTAGACCTAGCCAAAACTCTATACTGACCTTCTAAAATTTCCAGATTTGGTCCTTCTAGGGACTGCCAAGTGCGATCGCCCTGTTTCTGTATTAGAAATTGCCAGTTTTCCATTGTGTAAGTGCCAGAGCCAGAAAATTTTTTTAATCGTAGCAACTAAGTAGTAACAAAAAAAGACTCCTGTTGCCAGAGGTCGCTGACATCAGATAGGTGAGAATTAGAAAATCCCTAAGTTAGCCGAGTTGATGATCTGACTTTTGCCGCTAAGTCCGAAAACCCCTGCACAGACAGAGGCAGTTCTTGGTGGAGGCCCCAAGGTAGAAGGGAATTATGATTCCTGCCCTGGAGCCACGACCAAAGGGAGTAAGGGTTGGAGCCCCACTCCAAAATCCCCTACAGGTATCTCCTTCTCCTGGGGAGACGCTACGCGAAAGCAAGATCACCCGCAGGGTACAGCAGTCGCTCATGGGGAGCCATTGCGTTGAGTGGCTGTGCCGACTTGAAGCAAGTGGCGTGGAAACCCCCAAGACGGCGCTGCTTCACAAAATCCAAAATTCCTTAAGTAACCGAACAGAAATATTTACAAACTAATATCTAGTCTTATCTAGACTGGATAAAAGATTCCAGCAAGAGAGTTTGTGTAATTAATTCTGTTCAAGTACTGATTAAGGGGACTGATTTAATACCCACTTCCACCATTGCCTCAAAGAACTGGCAGGATTCAACTTTTGAACTCCTGGGGCACGGGCGGCACTGAGTCCATCCACAGCGACAATGGCAGCATACTGCAAACCCAGGAAACTATCAACGGCGGCGTAGGGTCCACCAAAGGTAATCGCTCCTGCTGCATACATCTGACCTTTGGCATTACGCATCTGTATCAATTCAAAATCGTTTGTGACTAGTAATCGCCCTGAAGGATTCAGCGGTAGGTTGTAATGTTTGACCAAATCATCTAGGAGGGGATTATTTTCTACTTTGGCATCTAGTCCAGTGGCATCAATAATAAAGTCAGCGGAGAGCTTCATCTCCCCAAAACCCTGAGCATGGATGCAGGTAATAGTCCGGTTTTGGGTATCCCGTTCCACACTCAATACCTCACCAAAGGTAATTTGATACCAACCTTCCTTTAAGCCCTGCTCAGTGATGCGCTGCCAGTCTCGACGGTCGGCAGTAGTAGTACCACCCCAGTCTGCTAGTAGGCTTTTGCGTTCTTCGGGGGAGGCTTGTTCTAACATGACCCGAAGTTCACCACCCCAACAGGATTTAGGCCAGTTAAAGGGTTGAAATTCATAATGATTTTGAACTCGACGCATAGCTTTTTGAAATTTGTTGCCTTGGGGTTTAGGCGATCGCATTAAATGCAAAACTGTAATCTGGCGGTTTCGCTCCCTAGCTTCATAAATCCGCTGGAAAATCCGTGAAGCCACAATTCCCCGTCCCCGAATTAATACGGTCCCTCCCTGCTTTTCTAGTTGTTCATAGACGTGATTATGCTCTTCATAAGCATTGATCACAGTTTTAAAGTCTTGATATTTTTCTCTATAGGCTTGTAAATCTGGCAGAAATTGAATGGCAGGGTAGCCTGTGGCTAAGTGTAAATAACGACTAATCATAAAAGCATAACTGCCTGGACCACGGGAATAGGCGATGCCATATCTGCCATCATTAGTTTGGCGAATTGCCCGAACTCTTCCATAGCGATAAATTTGCTCCCAGCCGATGCGATGCGTCTCCCGGTCTATGGAATCAAAGACATTTCCGGCACGAGGGGTATAAGTTTCCGCAAAGGTCGGTTCAGAAAATACTTGCCATAAAAATTTCATAGCCGAACTCAACTGTCCTTTGGTGGACTCATGCCAAGCCTCCCGCAAGGCATAGCTGGGCCAACCCCAAATATTATCTGGGCAGGAATCAGAGTTAGATCGCAGTCTTTCATGCAGGGGAATTTGCGAATTTAAACACAGCCGCTTGTAACGGGCATAAGGTTCAGACTCCAACCCCATAGCCACAATCTTGTCAGCACCTACCCCACTAATTCGCAATAAATCAACCCAAATGAAACTACCTAATCCTGCCCCTACTGCCAGATAATCCACCTCATCTACTGGCAACCCTGTGGCATACAACTCCTGCACAGGGACCTTCGTCACCTGAAATAATGGTGGGGGAAAATTGCTACCCAATGGTGTTACTTGCCGCAATGCCAGCAAACTAGGATCAGGAAGGTTGGTATTAGGGTTAAACTGAATGGCTGATCTAGGGCTAGTGACCGGGGCAATGGTATTGATGCCAAAAGTCACCGTAATGCTGTAGGGACCAATTTGTAAAGTGTCCCCGTCTAGCAGAGGGGAGCGTATTTCCCGCTGGCCGTTGACCAATACACCATTGATACTACCCTGGTCAACTACCACCAGTTGATTTTGCTCCCAGTCGATCAAGGCATGGTAGCGAGAAACTTCATGACTGTTGAGTAATAATCGGGAAACACGCTCCCCCCTAATTTCAGCAGGTAAGCGGGCAAATTCTCGACCAAAGGCAATTGGCACACTCAATTTTGGTTTTCGCCGGTCTCCCGTTGCTGGATCTTCCCAACTTAATTGAATTTGGATGTTAGTCATTGGTTTTTACCTGCTTCTCCCCATTCAACTGCTCGGTCCTACCAGCATACTCACTGCTGCTGCTAAGGACGTTCCACACCAAGGGCAGCCTGTATATAGGTTTTCAGCAGGAGAAACTTTATGACATTTGGGGCATTCTAATCCATAGGTCCCTTTGGGTTTTGTTGGAGACATTGATTGACGGTGTCCGGGATTTACCTCTGGCTGGGGTAGTGTTACTACTGTTGCTGCGGTGCTGTTGATCTTAACCGCAATCACCTGGAGTTTCGTTTGTCCCAAATAGATAATACTGCCTTCCCTCAAGGGAGTCTCACCCTGAACTAGTTGCTTTCCATCCACTAAGGGAGGATTTGGCGATCGCAGGTTTCTAATATAAAAATGTTGCTGCTGGGGATGAAAAAAAATCTCTACGTGCAGACCAGATACGGTCAGGTTACTGATAATAATGTCGCACCGCAGTGGATCGCGGCCGATGCGGACAGTAGCAGGGTTTTTGCTTGGTTGCTGTTCGTAAATAGTTTGAGTTCTATCTTGACCTGCATCGTGCCACTGTAAAGTTAGTGCGTTCATTCTTCTAACTTAATTGAGTATTTAATTCAACTTTTCTCTGTGCGATTTCTAACATGCTTGGGCGTTGGCAAGCAAGTATTTAGAGAAAATTTCAAAAATCCTCTAGGAGCAGGGGGCAGGAAAGAGGAGTAGAGGTGTACGGAGTTTTCTGCCAAAATCAAATAGGATTCCTATTTCTTGAAGATGCTAATTTATCGGCAATGCGAGTAGTTTCTGGTAGGCGATATTTAGGGGTACAACGCAATACGTAATCAATGGCTGTACATAGACTGATGCGATGACCGCTGGAAACATACACAGGTTTTACCCCCGGACGGGTTCTTAAAACTGCCCCAACTGTCTCCTGTTGATGGATTAATGGTTGCCAACTACCTTTAGGATCTGGTACTATTTCATGTTTGCCCACTAGTAAGGATTTAGCTACCCCAATAGTCGGTAAATCAATAAGCAACCCTAAGTGACAAGCTATACCTAACCTCCGGGGATGGGCAATTCCCTGTCCATCGCACAGAATTATATCTGGTGTGACTTGAATCTTTTCTAGGGCATCTAGCACAGCTGGGATTTCTCGAAAGGAGAGAAACCCCGGAATGTAGGGAAAGGTAGTAGGACGGTGTGCTAGGCTCGTTTCCACCACTTGTAAATCAGGAAAACTCAGTACTGCTACAGCTGCCCGGCTGATTGTGCCATCTGCCAGAAATCCCATATCTACACCCGCAACGTACCGGACTGGTTCGTTGAATTGATCTGTAGTGATTACTTGAGTTTTGAGTTGTTCTTGGATAGTTACAGCTTCCTGCGGGGTAGCAGGCCAAGGATGGGGCTGATAGGTCTTCATAA
>Ga0209611_10006170_pt1 | contig 19784 bp, 11 predicted proteins | sample S1TSphgellanicum_3_FD_187693 | JGI IMG/M metagenome (GOLD analysis project Ga0209611, IMG submission 187693) | Host-associated microbial communities from peat moss isolated from Minnesota, USA - S1T2_Fc - Sphagnum magellanicum MG (SPAdes) (version 2) | ecosystem: Host-associated > Plants > Peat... | reverse complement strand
GTTGTTGTTGTTGTTGTTGTTGTTTCTTCTACCAGTGGAACTCTTCAAATTGATAGTCTGGTAGGGGAAGAAGAAGTGGGGGTTTTGTGTGTGTGTTTGTTTTGTGGTTTTTTGTCCGCGGCCCAGTTTGTATGGATTTGTCGAGGTCGACTTTAGGTAGCAGGCCAGTCGAGGACGACGAAGAAGAGGACGAAGACGAGGATGACTGCGTTGTGACTCATGTGGTGCTCGCGCCGGGCCGCAACACTGTGACCAGATGGAACTCTCCTGCTGCTGGAGGAGGAGGAGCAGGAGCAGGAGGCTGTGGTGAAGGTTTGCAAAGATCAGAAGTTTCAGAGTGTGCCAGTTCCTTGGCAAGTTTTGTTGGAGTCAAAAAGGAGAGAGCGCAGAATGGAGCACTGTATGTGCTTTTGGAAGTGAATGAGAAACAGGAGCAGGAGGAATCTGAGAAGCAGGAGGAAGAGGATGGATCACAGGCTCAAACTCACGATAAGTGTGTTCAAGAGGAGAATCTTCACTGTGTGGAAGAAAATTTGATGTTGCAGGAGTCATGTGAGGATCATGAGAATCAGCAGGTGCTAATTCAGCAGGAGGAGGAGGAGGAGTGCCTAGAGGAGGAGCCGCAGAAGAAGGAGGAGGAGGAGAATCGGGAGAAGAGGCCTACGGTGGATCTGACGCCCTTCTTGTCCTTCCTGTCTGACTGCATCCGGGAATCCAAGGCTGATCAGACTAGAAGCTGCAGTAATAAGTCGATTCCCGACGACGATGATTCCGACGGTGAGGACGTTTTTGGTCGTGGTAGTGGTATCAATTTTGCCGGCTCCGTCACTGCAGGTGGTATGTCAGAGTGTAGAATTGTTGAGGAGGAGGAGGAGGAAATTATAGCTGCTGTTGTTACAACAGTTCCGACGGAGGAGGAGAATTTTTTGCATGACGGTGACGATGCCGCTGATCAGGCCGTGGTGGTGGAGCAGCCGCTATATCCTCCTGCTCCTCCTCCTCCTCATGTCCCAGGCGCTGCCTCGCGGGACGTCTCTTCTTCGGAACCAGCAGCAGCAGCAGAAGATGATCATGAAGAAAACATCGCCCGGATCCAAGATTGTGTCGATTGTTACGACGGCTCTGATCATGAAGGCTGCAACAATGGCAGAAGCTTCTTGCATGGTGGTTTTGAGGAGGCGGATGATGATGATACCGGGTTTGAGGAACATGATACTAGGGTTCAAGAAGCAGCTGAGCATCAGGAGCAAGAAGAAGAAGAAGAAGAAGTTCAATGTGTGGGAACTGACTCCTCAGAGCAGCAGCAGCAGCTGCAACAACAACAACAACAACATGCAGACAGGGATGAAGATCATGATTCAGCGAAGGAGCAGCAGCAGCAGATTCAGGGAATTAGTCTGGATCATATGGCTCTGCATCAGGCTGTGAGTTCCAATCTTCAAACTCCCTCTTCAAAAGCTGCACCACCTCTGGGAGTTAGAAGAAATCTTTTACAGGCCCATAGCATGTTTGATTCCTGGTGTGAAATTGATCACATCAAGAAGGCTCAGATTCTAAGTCCAGTCTTGGGAGGAGGAGGAGCTAGAGCTACAGTGAGTTCTGTTATTGCTGAATTTCAGAAGCCAAGTCAGGTTTTTGAAAGCTCCAATTCAAGGTTCTTGTCAAAAGGTCCACTTGAAGATGATGATTCTTCTTCTTCACCAGCTTGTAGCTCACAGTCTCATACAGTTCTTCCACCAGGCTGGCTTAGGATGATCTCAAAGCCAGGCTCAGAAGTTTCCTACATTGATCCTCATGTGAGGAGGAGGAGGACTAGCCAGGACATGAAGCCGCCTCTGGACAAGGCAGCAACAGCAGAAGCAGGACCTGGTGGAGAATCTGCTCTTTGCAGCAGCAGCATTGAAGCTGAGCCAGAGGAGGACATTGTGAGATCCCAGAAATCTGAAGAAGAAGAAGCATTCAACCCAGACATGATGATGGGTATCTCCACAGTGGCAGTGGCAACAACCAAATATTACCATCATCATGATCATCACTTCAAGCCAAACTGCAGAGCTCCTAAGAACAGGTCATGCATTGGGACCTCCAACTCTCCAAGGAAGGTGCCAGTCATGAAACTCAAGGAATTCAAGTATGTGGAGAGCTGGAAGGGATTGATGCCAACAAATGGTCAAGATCCTGACAAAGAGAGGTACTAAGAAAATCACAAGTCTGCAGCAATTATTTTGCTAGTCTACTCTTTTTGGTGCCGAAATTAGGATTTTCTGCTTCTTCTTCTCTTCATGGCAAGTGACCAAGCAAGCACTCACTGTAATAATGTTGAACTCTGTGAACATTCCTAACCTAATTTTGCTGCAGAGGTGGCAGCATTATTGAAGAATTTGTATCACCAATTTTGACATGTAAAGCAACATTGTGTAGTGTGTATAAGGTAGGAAAATTTAGGGGCTGCAGGCAGGTGCATGTGTGTGAATTTGAGTAGAGGAGACAGACTTCTGGTCATGTAGCAATTATGGCTGCAGGTGGTTTGTGATGTTTTGTGGGAAATTTTTGAGTAGTAGAGGCAGAGCTAGATCAATGTGTAGCAATTATGGCCATGGGGGTTTTGTTAACTAGTAGTCATGTATTGCTTTTCTTGCATTGCAGGCAAAAGGTGATACAGGCCCTTTACACATTTGAGGAGTTACGGCAAAAACTTAGAGAGGCAGAAGAGCTTCGAGTAGCAAAGGGGAGAGCAGAGGGACTTACATGTTTGAAGAGGCCAGACCTGAAAGCTGCCACTGAGATGAGGTTGAGGGGTTTGCAGGTGAACACCAATGAGTATATTGGGAACGTACCAGGAATTGGTGTTGGGGATCGTTTCTGGTACAGGATTGAGATGGTTGTGATTGGTCTTCACAAGCAGTTAGAAGCTGGCATTGCCTTTATAAGCAAAACAAAAGCACGAGTGCGAGCACGCTCAGGCACTTCAGTGGCCACAAGCATTGTAATGAAACATTGGGGGAACCCATACCGAGATGACATAGATAATGGCGAGTTCATCACATACACTGGCCAAGGAGGGCTCTCAGCCAGATCCAGTACTGCGCATTGCATTGCAGACCAGGTGTTGACCAGAGGGAATGAGGCACTGAAGAACAGCTATAAGGGTCACTGGCCCATCCGGGTTATCCGTGGTGACAGGGATAAGAAAAGCCCGACAGGTGAGGTGTATACCTACATTGGTCTTTACCAAATCCTGCACATGAGATATGAGCCTGGGAAAGATGGGAACTTGGTGTACATGTTTGATCTGAAACGTCAAGGAGGTCAGCAACCGCTCCCTATCTGTGCCAGCCCAGAACCTAATAGACGTTATATTGCCAACAAACCAGGTTCAAGCACATCCATGACTGTAAAGCGAAAATGGGAAGATTTGCCACATGCTGGTGGTGACAATGTTGCAAGCAGTCCCTATAGTTCATCAAGAGGACAATGGGGAATCCCACTAGACTTTTCTAACACAAACCAGACTCTGTATGTGAGAGGATCATCATGATGAACAGGCTGAAGTTTCACGGCAACATTTCCTTATGAAGTGACTTGACCAGTAAAACTGCAGCCCAGTTAGCTTGGATGTCATATGATGACACATCCTCATTATGATCGGGAAATTGATCTCTAGGAAAGAAATTGGTGGTGTCAAAGAAAAAGCTTTCTTTCAAGATGGCAAACACCCACACTTGGCTTGGAAGTTGTGAACTATGAAATTACTCTGCACAAGGAAAACCATCATGAATCAGAAGCAAAAGACTACCTAGTGACTCATTCCTCATGATGTCAGTAGTATGGATATTGAAGATTCTTTTTGGAGGCATGATGCAGCTGTTACATGGTGTCAATGCACAGACTGCATGACTTGAATGCACAGGTTTGATGAAGCGCAGGTGATTTTATTTTTTTCTGACTGGTGAAAAATAAATTGCCAGATTTGGAGTGGGATTTGGGTCTGGCTATCACTACACTAAGATTTGGGAGGTGTTTTTGAGGCAAGCAAAATTGCAAGATGGCTCCAGAATTTGAGAACTGATCTCCAAGTTTTTGGCTAAACTCAGAGTACAATTAACACCTATTCTGAGTGTCTAGGCCCTGAGACAGGTGTGCTGGCATGTGATTTTGGCTGAGGCACAGTTTCAACTAGTCAAAATCCTTGAAAAAAACACTGGGTGGGTGCCCCTGCTGACAGTTGGAAATCTCTTACTTTTTAAATGTGAGCTTCGATACCAGGTCACTTCATGCTAAGAGCAGGTGCACAGGTGCCAAGTATGTGGCCCTGCAAAAGCATACTGGAGGAAGAAAAGTCAAAACATATCGGTTTGGGTCAGCAAAATGGTTTTGGCTCAGGATGCTGAGGCTGGTAGCAAAGCAAAGCCTAAGAAGACCTGTTGTCCAGGTGGGTTGCTATGAGTAGTAGTCTCCCACCTATTTGCAGTCCCAGTTTTAGTTTTATGGATGGGGTTGGAAAAAGGTAACTACTAAGCTTGGATGTGAGAAATATTTGACCTAATTTGGAAGGATCATGCAGGGAGGGACAACCGAACAGATTTGTAAGGTCCCTCCTCATGTGCTTGAAAGTTCTGCCTGGGAACGAACCTGCAAACACACAGAAAAATTTAGGTCAGTGTTTTAAGTGGTAAGTAAAACCCAAGGCCACAGGCTTTATCGAAATAAAGGCCCACATGAAGCAGAGGCACACACAGGCGCAATAATGGTGAAGCTCATGGCCGAGTACTTTAATGTGCCTAAAGATCTGTCACATTTTTATATTTCTGTTTTTCTCCCATGTTACCCTTTGGAATGATTGCTCTTCATGCAGGCAAAATTGTACCTGGTAATTTGCCTTAGTACTACTCTAGCAAAATCAGATGAGGTCTTTGCCATCTTGTAAATGATTCTTTTTTTATTTCTGTGTGTATTTTGAGGGATCTCCCTCAGAAGAAAAACCCCAGGCTGATATGCCAAGGGGAGATTCTTATATTTTGATATGTTCCCACATTCCAATGGAGGAAAGAAAAAGAGAAGCCATTTACACACCTAGAGGTTCCCTCGCTCATGGGTTCACCTGAGGTTCAAGAGCACCCTTGGGTGGCTGTCCCTCAAGAGAATTCACAAGTATAGGACTTTCCCCTACGACATAATCACCAGTGTTGGGTGGGTACCAAACACTATTTCAGAATTGGCCTGGTTCTTAGTAGAGTTTCAAGCAAAGAATTGGTCAGTTATAATTTTGGGTATTACCTGAGTTGATACATGAATTTTCAAACATGAAAGTTCAGATATTCGGTTCATTAAGAAGTAGTGATCATTGCACTATTATCTGTGTCTTGTGTTCATAATGTTTTGTTATTGCATGGTGTTCATCGTTGTGTCGCTTTGCATTCATTATGTTGTTGTTTCCGCCTTGTGCTCATCGTGTTATTTTTTTACTCAATATTCATTGTGTTGTTTTGTTGCCCCACATTCTGTCATAGGCATAAAAATTATCAAGACAAATGATGAAAGGATAAGTTTAAGTATAAATTCAAAACATGAAACAAAAGGACCAAAACAAGAACACAAAGGCTAAAACTAATAATATGAAAAGTGCAAAATCAAAATACAAACAAGTTTTTATTGCAATGAAGTAAGCAAACATAAACACAAAAAACAAAATAAGTTTATAGAACAAGATTGTACCTCAAATTGGTGTTGAATAGACTAAAGGTAATGTTGATTCCTACCTTTATTTATATCCCTCTAGGAATTTAACTCAAGGAAGTTTTATAAAAAATTTCATGTGCCCACTGACCAAAAAAGTTTTTTAAGAGGCTTCCTAATTACAAATGAACTACGAAATAATTAAGATTTAACTATAAGTGAATTATAAGTGAACTAAGATTTAATTATGAATTGACTAAAAGTTAACCAAAAATGAACTAAAAATAAAATATGAATTAATTAAAAATAAACTTGAAATCAACAAAAAAATAAACTTGAAGTTAACTAACAGTGAATTAAAAGTTAATTAATAATGAACTTGGAGTTAATTAGGAATGAGTTAAAAGTTATGAATCATGGATGAACATCTATATGAATGAATTTCATTTGTCATGTGAAAATGGTGTTTGTGACACATTCATCATGTTGTTATTATTACTTCGTGTTCATCATGTTGTTTTCCCTTTCATGGTTGGTATTACCCCTATTTATGCATTATTTTACAATTTGGAGTTTCATTGGAGGTAGGAGAAATTGTTGGGTGCTTGCAACTTTAACAACTTTTACACATAAAACATGTTTTTTTCCCCCCAAGATTGGGTGATTATTTATTTTGAATTTTTATTTTTTATTGAAAATGATGTGTTGATAATGTGATTAAATTTGATTATGCAAGAATAATCTGCAAATTAAAAACATTGATTACACCTTGAAAAAAGCCTTGAAATTATTATTTTTAATTTTGAAACATTTTTTCACTGAATGAACACCTTGCACTTTTCCTACATAATGTTTATTATGATGAAAAGTGAATTACATTGTATATTTGTGAGTGGGTGTTCTTTCACATTTTGGGTGAAAACATGATAAAATAGCCCAAAAAATAACTTTACTATGCAAAAATTGGGGGTTCCAAATAAAAAGTACAACAAGTAGAATTGTTTTTGAAAATACTATCAATTTTTTTAGGTACATTCTTTCTTAACTATTGTTGGTATTGGTTTCAAAAGAAAATATGAATTAATTATGTTTTTTCAATGCACTTGCAAGTACTTACATTGGACCTTTATTTTTTTTGGCAATTTGGAAAGTAGATTTCAAGTGCTTGAAAATATATGAATTTTTTTTGCAAATAATTGTTTCTTTTTTCCTAGCCCTCAATATTGATGTGATGAACTTTTTAATATATGTTTTTTTTGTCAATGGAATTTTTTTTCATGGCTAAATTCATCCCCAACCCTCAAAAATTAAAATATTTTTTGGGGCTATTTTTGGGGTATTTTTTCACATCCAAATGATATGGTACAATTTTTTTGAGAAACTAGATGAAGGCTAGGGGTGCCAATGAAGAAATCTAAAGGTTTCATTTGATTTGAGATACTAAATGAAGGTTAAAAATTTTGAGACTAAAATTTCAATTTTACAAGTAGAAAACAAAGTAATAAGTAGGGTCAAAATATCTTGCTAAATTCACACATTTGCAAAATTGGAAAGAATGCAATTGTTTAGTTTTCTCAACCATAGTCATTTAACACATCTTGAAAAATGGAACCATTTTTTAAAAATGAAACAAGTAGATTAGTCCTAAGGTCATTACTCATTGGTTGTGTTCCCCTTCATTCGCATGGCATATATCACATAATATAGTAGACATTATGTCTATTATTGTCATTGCATCATAACTTCACAAACTTGCTCCCTCCATGTATATGTGTTTTTACAACATTTTAACATGTTCAAGGTTAAATGTTAATGAAGTGTTTATCAATCATTGATATGATGTTTTATTGACATTATAATAAATTGATCAACACTTCATTAACATTTAACTTTGAGCACATTATTAAAGTCACTACTAGAATTCTTGACTTTTCAAATTAAAAATTATGGTAAAAAAGACCCCTTGTCATTTTGGACAAGTCGATTTTAACATGTCCAATGTGACTAGGGTGGTCTTTTTTACTAGCAAAGTAAAAACCATTTGATTAATCATTTTGATTAGAGAATATTGGACCATTTGATAAGTCAAATTATTTACATCATTTCTTTTTTAAATTATTATAAAAATAATATAACTTGTTTAACTTAGCCTAGCCTATTTACCTTAGCCCCCTAAACATGTACATAGGTTTTAACTATTAAAAATTGAATCCTTAACCTCTTCAATGATAAACCAAATCTTTAACCAAAGGACCACACCATCAAAAAACATTCAACTTTTGTCAAATTTTTTATTTCACATGTTTATTTTGACACATGATTACAAGACTATGAAGTACATAAGTAGGTGTGTGGGTGGGTAGGTTGCAGTATGTAGTTAATGGATGGGTGGGTGGGTGGTTAAATAGGTTGTAAAAGGTAATTAATATGTGGGTGGGTAGGTAAGTAGGTGGTAGGTATGTTGTAATAGGTTAATGGGTGGGTAGGTAAGTAGGTATGTAGTAATAACATTGGTCATCTTGATTAAATGTTTTACTTGATTAAAATTCCATTGACCATTTTGACTAAAGGTGTCATGTGTTTATTTCCAACTTAACTAAATATTTCATTTGATTAAATGTCATTGGCCATTTTGACCAAGATTGTCATTTTTTTGTTTAATTTGATTAAATGTCCATTTGACAAATAATCGAATAGGTCTTTCAACCATGTTGATTAGTCAAAAGATACACGTCATTCAAGCCCCTAACCTTTAGTCAAAATGTTCATGTTCACTAACTATTCAATCAATTTGAATCATTTGAAAAACCAAGAATTCTAATAATGAGTGTTGTAAAAGCATAAATACATGGAAGGGGCAAGTTTGAAACCAATCCAATGATCACCAATCGTTGAAGAATGATTTGAATGTAATCATATCCATGAACATAAGGTTGAAAGAAAAAATGAACATCTCCTTTCATCAAATGCTTTGATTAATGATGATGATTATATTTTGATTTTTGACTTGAAAACTTTTGCAAAGAACATTAAGTAAGTCATTGGGGTCATTAACTTTTTCATTTCTTTTTAACAAAATATGATAAAAGAAAGAGCCCATAATATGTTAGCCTTGACGATAAATCTTAGATTCAAATACACTAGAGTTGCCTATTACCTACCATCACTCAATTTAAATAAATACTTCTGTGAATCTTTCAGTCAGATTTGGCAATATCTTGTTACAAATCTAAAGCTTCACTATGGGGAGTTTCTCATAGTTCCTTGGTGACTTTGGTACAAATTATGTTATTTTTAGAAATGCTAAATTATTTTTGAAATTATTATTTTTTGTTAAAAAATAATTTTTTTTGTCAAGGAAAATGAAGAGTCTTTAGGAATATTCTGGAATTACATTTCAATTTTCGAACAAAATCTTCAAAACTAATTAATTATTCAGCAGACATTCGCTGAAGTTGCCCCTGTACCAATGGTATGTAGTTCATGCAGTAAGGGGGTTTTTTTTTGGGGGGGGGGAGGATTTTCTCATAGTTACCAGCTCAAGGCTCAGAGACTGAGAAAGGCAAATTCTGTCACAAATTCCCTATTTTTAAAGGAAAAATCTGTAAATTTTTAAGAAAAAAAATTAAAAGAAAATTTTGGCATTTCTAATTTTTGAAAAAAAAAATTTCCCAATTTTTAAGAAAAAAAATTAAAAGAAAATTTTGGCATTTCTAATTTTTGAAAAAAAAAATTTCCCAATTTTTCCTGGTAGGTGGACTTGTAATCATCCACAAGAAGAATGAGCCATATTTGGCTAGAGGTCAGACAAGAAAATAATTTTTCTTTAAGAATCCTGCCTGGTTCTTCTAGTGACCAATTGCAGCTCATAAGTTCAAGCCCCTCAACACTGGCTAAAGAAACTCTGTATTCAGAGTTTAGGGTTTGGAGTTTAGGGCTTGAATTTTGGGTTGGAGTGAAATGACTGACACCAGCACACCATGAGGGATGGATGGTAAGTAAACGGAAAATACTTTTTCATTGGGTTTCACTTCCCTAGCTAACCTTAGTTACCATTTTTTTTTACTACCTACCCTACAAACCATTAGCTTTTTACCTACATATCAAGCACCTACATGCATATACTTGTTTGTAACCACCTATTGTCCTACCTACCTACCTACCTCTTCCAGGATAGGTTACCATGGTGAAACCTGAGTTGTCCCATGGACCCGGCTCTGGCCTTGCCTGCATGTGAGGTTGAACTATGTTTGGAGATTGGAAGTTTGGAACCCTGTTGTATTTAGGTGCAATGGGTGTGCTCAATGTTCTGCAACTAATCTTTGGTGGGTGACAATTTGGAGTAATTTGTTCTTATTAGAAATTGTTTTGTAAGTTGTAGTGTGGTCATCGTTTAGGCGTCCAACTGCAGTAAGTTTTGTTCCTATCATCGAAGGGACCATTTATGCATCCCTTTTGTACCCTCAACATTTGTTAAGGATTTTAAATGTTTTGGAGCTTTTATTTCCAAAGGTGTTTGTCACCATTTTTGGCCTGGGCTAATGGCATGGCAATACCCCCAAAAAAGGGAAAAAGGTGGTACCATTTTAGCCACAGAGAGGGGAGAAGAATGGGTCAAAAGAAACGGTTGCATGTGACCTAGTAGCGGCTATGGAGTATAACGTCCCTGTCGAGTACTTTTTTCGATGAAGATTTGCAGCAAAACACTGTGAACCTGCCTCGGGCTTGGAAAACTGCACAAGTTACCAGGGCCTGGGGCGCTGGTATCAGGAAATGATTGTTTCTCATTCGTCAACTACAATGATTGGCCCAGGTGGTGAGAGTTAAATAGTCTCTCACTTTGTACAGTCCCTCTTTTCAAGTTCATGGGTGGCGATGGGGGAGAAACGAAACAGTGCATGTCCATTTAGTTGGGCATGCTCTAATGGTAGTGAGTTTGGCAGAGGCTGGAAACTATGTAATTAATGCGAGACGTTGGCACATGTTACTAGACTTAAAGACTTCAAAGTACTTTAACTAAGAGAAGTATTTTTTTCAAACATTTTTTTGCTATTGAAATTTTGTCAAATTTAACAAAAAAATTTAACAGAAATAGTCAGATTCACTCTAGAAAAAAAAAAAAATCCAAAATTTTCTCAATTTCTCAATTTTGTCAAAAAAAATGGCGTATTTTTGCCCCTAATTAAAACACTGATTAAGACACACCATCAAGCTGACTTCGTAAACTCTCTCATAATTTTGGCTCCACCAATTTTAACTAAAAGGTGCAAACAAGATAAAAGAAGTCACTGTTACTATTAACATGTCCAAATAGGATAATAGAACCCATTGTTACTATAACCACGGCTAAGGAAATGCTAATTTGGTTGTAATTCTTTTTCAACTACTAAATCAATAATAATAGCATCTATATGCTATCTTGATCTAACATATACTAGTAGTGTGGCCTGTGCCGTTGACCCAAGTGTGACCACGTCCTCAACTGATTTTTCCTTCCAAAACCGGAATTTATTTGAATCTTCAATCGCAGAAAAGAAATCACTTTAAAATCAATATCTCTCACATTCTGAATCCAAATCTTACCAAATAAATTCCATTAAATCCTGCTCATCAAGATCTTTCCAATAACACCAAAGGCACATTCCAATTCCTCCCAAATTTTCAGCTACAATCTAATTCATTTTTCATTGAAGAAGTCATTCAATATTCAAGAACTTCTACACCGCAAGTCCAAATGCCATGAAACCGAGCTGATGCACCCCTGCTCCTCAAGAGCTTTCCAAAGAGACCAAGAAAGCAATCTGAAGCATCCCAGTTCAGTGGATCTCATTGATACAAAACAAAACAAAACAAATAAACTACCTTCCTTCATAGATAGATTACACAATTTGAGATGATTTGGTCAAGAATTTATTCGTGAAAAATGTTGACAAAACTCTACTATGGTCTTTAGTAATGATAACATGAGAACCTAGTTGCTACTAAATTTTCATCCATTCCCAAACCAAGGGTTCATCTTTCTCAAATGTACTTGACCCATTACTAAACGGTCCATTGTGGTTTCAAACAAGTTTCATGGTAATACTTCTTGTTATTGTTAAATATACAAATTGGCTTTACAAAGATAGATGTAACCTAAAGTTGCCAAGGGCGAGTTGCCATTCCATCTTTCATTTCCAAATGCACATCTCAAGCCTTTGTAAATATAATCTTGCATGTTGTCCTTTACAAACTCTTGTTCTTTTAATTCACTTGTTACCTTTTCATCGAATCTACCCATGCATGCCAAATGTCATTAACACAACTACAAAACTAAGATGCATTCCATGATTATCAACTATACAATGATATTAAAATCATTTATTAGAAATTATTCAGATAATATTTCACATGACCTCAACATCATGTCCCGATAGACATGACTAGCCAATTTATTTGAATGAAAATGAAATGTTTTCACAAGTAAATGATATGATTTGCAAGCGAATGAAGTGTTTCACATGTCTAGTGTGAATCATTATTACATTTATGGGCATGTGAGTAAAGTTCACATTTTTTATTTATAACACTAAATACGACTACACATAAAGTTATGAAAATGTGAAGGTTTCAATGTAGGGTTGAGAAATATTATGTATCATTGTCAAAATTATGAACCTTGTAAAATACTTATTTTATATATTCATCATGTATCTCACAATTGCACTAGTAGTATGGATTCAAATAATTATATAATTTGTGATAACCTTCTACTATATCATGTGATAATGTCACATAAAACATGGTCAAGTAGTAATGACACTAATTTTAAAATTTTAGATTTTATTACAAAAATGTTGACAAACTCTACTTGAGTGCTTCATTTTTTAGTAAATTTTAGAGTAACAAATAGTAAAAATTACACACATCTCTAGTTGAATGTGTTGGTGTTGAATACATGATTTATGGTTCAAAAGGGTTGTGTAAATTCTATAAAACTTCCAACCTTAGATTCAACATCATCTCCTTTTTTTAAAAATTCCTCTTCCTACTTCCATCTTCCTACTTTCTACTTTTTGAATGACTTTCTATCAATATGGAGGTATGGGTATAATAAGGTGTTGGAAGCCAACTTCTGATGAAATTGAAGCTCTTCACAATTAACTACATCAACCACATTCAATATGGTTTAACAGAAGACCAAGTGACATTCCCCAATTTAAATTGTTGGAAATGTGAAGGGTGTACTTAACAATTCATTGAATGCTAAATTGAGGTCCATAACAACACTATACATCAAATTGTCCTAGAGACAAAAATGTAAGAAAAGGGCAACGATTCTTCATTGGAAATTGCAGAAAAGATGCGAGAAAAGGGTGAACAAAGTTTTGGTAGAAAGCAAAGAGCAAATTGACCCAATTGAAAAGCACTCAGTTCCATGGGCTATCATGCATTGGTTGAACATGGCTTTCATGCTTGACTCCACATAGTCAGATTAACTACTAACTTCCCTCTCCATAGATACTCATTCCGGTACCCTCTCAAATGAAACAATCAGCTGGTTTCTGTGTTGTTGCTTAAGATAAGAGCCTTGGAATTCATCTGAAGCAAATTTTGGGTGGTCCTGGATTCAGATTTACTCTGTCACACCGGAGCAAAGCTGACACACCATGTGATGTTGTTCTTATGAAGACAATGCACACTTTGGTTTCGGTTAGTAGCAACATGTGCTCCTTATTATAAAGCTGATTTCAAAGACTTACATGATCAATGTCTGTGATGAGGATGGTTGTGGTTAGTCCGAGATCCAAGACTGGCCTGGTGTAATAACTTTTGGAACTCTGGTAAGCTTATCCGTCCATCTCGGTCTGTGTCTGCTTCATCAAGTAGTATTGATACTGAGCTTTTAAGTCCCATTGCCTGTAAATCCCATCAAAAGCTTCTATAAGCATCATGGAATTGAGGAAAACTATCCACCCACCAATTGTTTGTTTTTTTCAATTTTCTGATGTAGCCTTGAAAGTGGTGATCATCCATAGGAAGATTAAGCCAAATTTGAGTATCAAAGAGGTATGAAAGTGAAAAATATTAAACATCCTTCCTTCTTTTTGGCTACCTACTTGAACCCAAGTATAGAAATCTGGTGATTTTTCTGAAATTCTTTTTTGAATTCTGGTGATTGCAAATCCCAAAAGTCATTCATTGTTTCATTTTCAAGCTTTAGTTTCGCTTTTTGGCAAAATTTGAGAATTAAAAGAAAGGTCTACTTCCTACACACCCAACAAGTTGAATAACTTTCTCAATTATCTCAAACATAGTAGTTCCCTCACAAGCTGGGCACAAGTCAACAAGTTTCATTTGTAAACAAAAAAGAAACCAACTTACAACTTTGATTTCATCAGCTGTAATGTAACCATCTCCATCCATGTCCAATTTCGCAAAAGCTGTGCTTGAGCGACTCTGCCATTTCTTGGAGTTATTCTCCTCCAATTGGTGCATGTGCATCGTTGCCACAACAAACTCATCAAAGTCAATCATCCCATCCATGTTGGCATCCATCTGTTTTACCCACATCAAATGTACCCAAGTTACAGTCAAGTCACAAAGTGAGAACATGGTCAAGTGACAAACTGAAATGTGCATCTACTAACAAATTTGTTTTGACAAAGAAAAAAACATTTGGGTGCCAGTCAGAGCTAGTGTGTTAGTTCACTTACTGCTTGAAGGATTTCTGATATCCGTGATTCCCTAACTGACCAGGGCTTGTCTGCCGACAAGGCCTACACAAAACCCACATATGAATAGTCAGGAAGAGCAGCAAATTAATGACAAAACAAATCACAACCTACCAATATTATTACTTAGGGTTTAGGGTTTAGGGTAAGCTCTTGGTTGTATGAATAATGGCAAGAGATGGAGATGGTGTCAAGAGGTGGGGCTGATGATTGATCAACTTACATTTTTCATCTCTTCGAGAGTGATGGTGCCATTTCGATCCACATCTATTGCATCAAACTGATCTTGTAAGTTCAAGATCTCACTCTTGTCAAGGGTGCTTGCCAAGGCCTGCACCAATATACAGCAGATTGGATTCACATTGTGAAACCAGCATACATAACACAGATCAGCTGCAGTAACAGTTTCAAGCTCTTGGAAATTGCAAGTGGCCAGGGTGAAACCTAAAACCCAAAACCTACAACAACTTGCTTGGTAGGTTGTGGGTAAGCAGAAAAGACAAGATTACAAATAAGCTACAAGATTTGGTGCAAGTCAGAGCTTCCATGTAGCCAATCTTTGTTCTCCCAATGCAAAGATATCCTACAAACCTAGGTTTAGGATTTAGGGTGCCACCTGATTACAACAATAATTATTTGAAAACAGGTCATCAATAAGATGGAGAAAGAGAAGAGTAAGTTACCCGTAATGCAAGTTGCTTTAGGCAGCTATATTTTACAAACTCCCGCATGTTGGAGAGGACTGCAATGTCTAAGGGCATATCAGGTGCAACTCCCCCCTCCCTTACCCACTCATGTGCTGCATTTCATTACAAAGTTTGGTTTCATGAGCTCAGCACCCATAACATTGTACAAGAAGAGCTTAATTCAGTCAGGCCACTAAAGATGAATCTGCATTCTAGATGAAATTGTGATATATGTGTGTGGGAGACTTACACAATGCTTGAGCAGCGGTGAGTCTGAGATGCGGGTCCTTCTCTAGAAGCTTTTTCACAAACTCCTTAGCGCTGTCACTAATTCTTGGCCACGGCTTTTGGGTAAAGTTGGGTTTCTTCTTTTGCACCTATGAAGCGTGGAAATTTTTTTAATGAGATTCACTAAACAGAAACAAAAAAGGTGGAGTGGAGATGGGGAAGCTAAAGGAAAACTAGCACCATTAAAGAACCCTAAATCCCCACCTCATTGAAGATGCCTGCTTCTGTCTTGTCCCAAAAGGGGCGCACCCCACAAAGCAAAATGTATGCAATGACACCAATGCTCCACACATCAGATTCAGGTCCAGATCTTTTCTTGAGAACCTCAGGTGCAACATAATACGCACTCCCCACCACATCATGAAAATGTTTGCCTACATGAGCACATCCATTGAAAATTGTTAAGACCCAATATTTCGTCATTCCATTTAGTTGGGTCTTTTTTCAATTACTTGTGCTCCTAGACTTTAGATCTTATGGTGTAAGCTTTTCCCACTTTGAAAGAGTTTGAGTATGTACTCAACTTCCACATTATACCTTAGTACAAATGGAAACACTACCAAAAAATAGGATTTCAAACACACAAGCACCCCTTGATGAGAAAGCAATACCTGGCCTGATGAAGTCTGAGAGGCCAAAATCAACTGCCTTGAGAGGTGCATCCTCATCTTGAGACTTAAACAAGAAATTCTGAATCAGCCAACAAAAGAAGAGGACAAACAAAAATTCAGTCCGCCCCTAAATAGAAGAAAGACCATGAACCACAAACAATCAACCAATTGATGAAAACTCTTTTAAAAACTCTAAAAAGAAAGACTTCATATTGAGGAGCATCAAACAGTAACAAACAAAATTCAGTTCTAAGTTGCAAAATTTTACCTCAGGTTTGATATCACGGTGAACCACTCCATTCAGATGGCACCGTGCAACAACATTGAGCATCTCCCTCACCACTTTTGCAGCATCTTTTTCTGTATATCGATGGTTCTTCCTATATGTGGAACAAGCAAGACATCATCATTAGAATCATAACAGCAGTTTTTTTTGATTTGGACACCATGTTTCCCCAACAATCTGTTCCCGCTTGTAATGCAATCCAAGAGCTCTGATAGTACTCTTTTTGTATGTGCAAAGTTTGGTCTGTACTAGCATGCATTGGGTGGGTTGTGAAAATTCAAGGTTAAACAATGTGGTAGGTATATAATATTGTTTAGACCCTAGTAGTTGAAACACTTACTTGGCAAGAATCCGATCAAGAAGCTCACCTCCTTCACATAACCTAAAAGCACCACCCACGAGGCAACAAAGCATCAAAGATGAAAATGTCAAACAGAGAAAATTTTGTACACAAAATTTTGGAGTAAACAATTGAAACCAAGTTTTTGGCAAATGGCATTTAAGAGACCTAGAAAATGCTTGTCATGTGCTATTTCTGCATTTGGATCGCCTAAGCTTAGTGGCCTATTGGATTGACATATACTAACCTTGGCATCAACAACATAAAGAAGAAAGTGCAAGAGATTCCATCACACTTACTCCATCACGATGTAGACTTGAAAATCGTCTTCAAACGCAGCATAAAACTGCACCACATTTTTGTGTCCCGAGAGTGTTTTCAAAATCCTCACCTCTCGCTTCACATCCTCCACTTCAACTGGAAGCTTCATCTGTGCAAGTGCAAAATCAGCAGCAATGAGTTTTCATAGTTTCATGAAGAACCTGGACTGACAAAATGCCACGACACTGTATGCAAATTAGGAGGACCTCCAGGAGGTTGTTTTATCCATCACATTAACACCATGTCACCAAGCAATTTGTTGTTTTTCTTGAACCTCTTGGATCCAAATTGTGCACTCAAGTATGCTCTCCTCAAGGAGGCCACCCACATCTATGAGATTATGCATTTTGCTATGTACTAAAAACTGTTCCAGAACCTCCGCATCCCAATGCTGGCATTCTTTCCAAATAGGTACCAATCTGTTGCTAAAATGCTTAATTTGCAGTCCTTGGAATGATTGGAGAAAGTGTGAAGGAGAAGCTTGAAGGAGGAGGGTGAGATGGGTGACCCATCTGATCCTACAAAACAAACTGACCTTTTTCTTCTCAATACATTTCACAGCTACTTTGTTGGAGGTAGCTTTCTCTGTACCAACATAAGTGTAACCAAATTGGCCATGGCCAAGGAGCTTCCCAAGAGAGTATTTCTCATCAAAGTCTCTGCCGTACCCAAAATTGATTCTCTTGCCCTGCAAAGAAGCTTTGGGATGAAGGGGAGCATTGTTTTGGATGTCACAGCTTGCAGCTGTGATTTTTGAACTCTTGCGAATCGGTTTTGCAGCTGCTGCTGATGCTGCTGATGTTGCTGCCGCTGCCTTCTTCTTCATCTCCCCATCTCCTCTGTTATTGTGAATCTGCTCTCCAATGTCATGATGCAGCTGGTGGTTCACAATCCCATGATCAGGTGGCAGCTGCTGACGATGTCCTCCTGGGCCATGAGCTATCTCCTGCTTCTGCCCCCCAGCTCCTGCTTCCCTTTGTGTCTGATGAACAGGGGGATTCTTGGACACACAGCATCCCATGATGATGATGCCTGAGGGTTCCTGATAATATGATCTCAAAACCTTTGATCTCGAGCTCTGAAACTTGGGTGATGCTCGGGACTTTTGCCAATACTCTGGGTTGAAGAAATTCAGGCGAATCTCAAATCATTCAATCGGTAGTTGGAGCTGCAAAGAGTTGAAATCTTTCTTTCCCCCTTGGACCCAAAAAAAGAAAAAAAAAACTCATAATGGCTAGTTGCTGATGAGGAGGAGGAGGCACTTTTTCCCTGCAAACTGGACTTCTTGCTGAAACCACAAACTTCATGACCACCCACTACTACTACTACTACTACTAAAACCTCACAAGTAACTATAAAAGCTTTCCCTGATGTAAGAAAGAAAATTTCCCATTTGAAAAAGAACCCAGAATTTCCAGCTGAAAATCCTCAAGCTCTGAGTAGCTTTCCCTGAGTTCTCATGAGACATGAAACATTTCTCCTCTTGATCAAGCAGCTAATTCAGTCTCCTGGTTTCTTAAGCAAGTAAACAAAACCCAAAAAAAAAACCCACTAGCAGCAACTACATAAAACCCAAAACAAAAGCAAAAGGCACAGCACTGATCCTAGATGCTTGAAAGCATGTATAGGAGAGTTAGTTGTTAAGAGAGATCCGAGTAGGAGGAGGAGGAGGAGGAGGAAGATGCAGTAGTAGTAGATTGGGTGGTTGTTTGTTTGTTTGTGTGTTCGGCCGGCTTTCTTTCTTGCTCAATGCTCCTGGTCTACAGGGAGAAAGGGGGAGGACTAGTGACTGATCCAGAGGAGGAGCTTTGCAAGAACACGTGCAAAACAAAACAAAAAAAGCATCATGGGTGGTGAGGCGGATTCAATGTCTGCTGCAGCAACAACAGTAAGCATGTGCAAAACCAGCTGGTTGATTGATGATGATGGACTTGATGACTTTTCTTGCCTTCCCCTTTTCCAACTCTTTTTCTACGGATCCTGCAATCACTGCCCATACTCTGATTGCATCTTTTTCTGGATTCTGTTTGCTGATTCAACACACACACACACTCTCTCTCTCTCTCTCTCTCTTTTGCTCACTCATCAATCAAGCAATCCAGAGCAGCATCATCATCATCATCAAGAGCAGAATCCCATACATTCTTTCTTTCTTTTTTTCTTTTTTTTGGTCAATTTTGTGATGTAGCCATTTAATTCATTGCTCCTATTTTGTGTTTGCCATCGCCTGCGATGCAAAATTTAACCAAATTTGGGCTACAACAACTACAAGCTAAATATGAAAATTTCAAACTTTTTAAAATCTTTCTATATTTTTTGGCTACCCACTTGAAGATTTAGCCAAATTTGGGCGGCTACTACTACAAGCTAAATATGAAAAATTTCAACTCTTTTAAATCTTTCTACATTTTTGGCTACCTACTTGAAAATCGTGTATTCAAAATCTGATCATTTTTTTCGTTAAATTTTGGTGAAGTTTTGGCTATTGAAGAGCTCCAAAAGCAATTGAATTTTTAACACTTTTAATAATTTTCTCAACAAACCTAATATTGGAGTAAAATGGGCTTTGAAGTAGGTCAAATTTGCAATGAAGTCAAACCCACATGTGTGTGAAAATGGGCTCTCCTCCTTGTGTACATTTTAGCTTGGGTTCTTGTTGCTTGGGGTTGTCAAAACACTCTCTATACATGAAAACTAGTGTGGGCCCCGTGCATAATGCACAGGTGTGTTATATACCCCGTAGAGCCCCCCCCCAGTCCTTCCCATTTTCCACTTCGGTTCTTTACCCCGTCGACCCCCCCCCCTTCCGCCGGTCCTTCCCATTTTCCACTTCGGTTCTTTACCCCGCCGCCCCGGTCCTTC
>Ga0209611_10006169_pt1 | contig 19789 bp, 17 predicted proteins | sample S1TSphgellanicum_3_FD_187693 | JGI IMG/M metagenome (GOLD analysis project Ga0209611, IMG submission 187693) | Host-associated microbial communities from peat moss isolated from Minnesota, USA - S1T2_Fc - Sphagnum magellanicum MG (SPAdes) (version 2) | ecosystem: Host-associated > Plants > Peat... | reverse complement strand
CCATGCCCATCTCTAAAAAGGAAATCGCGGATTGCAAGGATTTGGAGCTCTCCCGTTTTACTCGCTTTTGATTCCATGGCCTCATTTGTTGGCCGACCGAATCGGAGTTTCTTTTTCTGATTATTTACGCTTTTGTTTTTTCCCCCTGGTTTTTTTGGGTGAAGGTTGTTTTTTTCTGGGAGTATTTCTGGAGGAGCTCTGGTGCTCTGCTTTCTGCTGCTGTGGGAGCGGGGGGCGTCGGCAAGCAATCGGCGCTACAAAGAGCATTATTCTTTTTGTGGCTTCTTCGTTCTGGTGATCGTTTGTTTCCTCTTCAGAAGACAGTGCTCGTAACATCTTCACCGAAAGATCTTTTTCGTCAGAGTTGCAGTGGTTTCACAGATCTGAGGTTTGTACCGACGCCGCATTTTCTTTGCTTTGCAAGTTTGCTCGCTCTCTCTCTTTCAGGTATCATTGTGCTTGATTCTATCTCTCTCTCTCTCATCAGAGCTTTGCGCGATTATTGCACTGTGTTTTGTTTTTTCCCTGGTTGCATTCTGGCGATTTTCTGTCTTGGATCATTCTCGCGCTCTCCCTGTTTGTTCCAACTACGCAGCTGCTGCTTTTTGGTTTTTTTTTTTGCACGAGATGCTCCGGCTTTCTAATCTTGTGACACCAATGATGGAGGATTCAATCCCTCGCTTCTCTTCTGCGTCTTATTGCAGAACTATTTGGCCTGTTTAATTTTTTCTTCTTCTTCTTTTGGTTTCGTCTTGCTCGAGCGAGTCTCTATGGCAGCAGAAAGCGGTCTTCAATTTAGTGTGGCAGAAAGAAGGTTTCGACGACGCGCCGTTCTGTGAAGAGTATCAAGCGTTTTGTTTGGTTCTGTTTTGGTTTCCCGTTACGTAATAAGAATGACGTTGCATTGAAGCTTTGCAAGAGGAAGGCAACGTCTGAGGTTATTTTGTTGTTTCTCTTACATTTCTGCAGCAGCAGCAGCAGCAGCAGAAGGGTCTTCATTTGTCGTCTTTGCAATGGGAGTAAATCTGCCTGGCGATTCGGAGACGTTGCTGCTGCTGCATCTGTAGAATCTCCTCCCACGTCTCTTTTCCCTCTCGACGCATCATCATCACCATCACCATCACCATCACCATCAGCATGACCGAATCGCAACAACAGTCAAGGTTGGACTCGTGTCCTCCCAGACGGATTTGATACGCATTTCCCCTCCTTCTCAGGACATTCCTTTTGTGAAGCTCGACGGGGAGAGGCAGAGAGGACAATGCGGCCCTTCATCGTGGATAGCCAACTCTAGGATCCCTCCTCGCAATTTGGTTTCTGATTCAAGTCCATGACCTTGTGAACCCTCCTCACCAATCCCCCTGTTCTGCACGCAACTCTTCAGCTGCTGGGTGGAACTGGTCGATGTGTCGTCCATTTGACATCACTAATCCCACTGCCAATAGGGTATTGGGTAAAGGTTTTCTCTTCTAACGTTTGTGGACTAGGGCAACAAATGGCAGTGGCAGCTCAGTGACCCCCAGTTACTCTGTTGTGGAAGCAAGCTACTACAGGCTGGACTAAGAAGCACTGACACCATTGCTCTGAAAAAACTCTGTAGCCATGAAGACCATCAACAAGAGCTTAATACAGATCTCAAGAGGATCATCATCATCATCATCTCCAGGGCAGATAGGGGGAAATGCAGAGAAGTCTTGGTGCCTTCAGTTCAAGAGAAGAATTCTTGTTGTGGTGGCACTGGCTCTTCTGGTGATGTCAAGTGTACTGGTGCCATTGGAGGCAGCATATGCCCCATCAAAGTACAGTCCATCAAAGATGAATGCATATGCCACCATGTTGTATATGGGCACACCACGCGACTATGAGTTCTATGTTGCAGCCCGAGTGATGCTGCAGACTCTCATTCACTTCAAAGTTGATGCAGACCTTGTGGTGATAGCTTCTACAGATGTCCCTGAGAAATGGAGGAGAACTCTGTAAGCTACTCTTTGTTTCTTTGCCTTTAAGGTCATGTGTTCTGAGTTCAGAGTGATGGTCATAGAATCATGGAACTCAAAATTCATTACTGAACACTCTGCAATCTACATCCTGAAATATGTTGTGTCTTCCTTGAGGAAGCAGGCACACTCTGGTCCATTTCTAGGTTTCAGTCTAGGCCTAGTGTCTGACATGTGTGTTCACATGTGTCTCTATGCAGAAAGAATGAAGGTGTGAAGGTGGTGGTCGTGGATGACATACCCAATCCTTATAGTGATCAGGGAGGCTTTGACATGCGTTTTATGTTCACCTTAAACAAGATTTATGCTTGGAGATTGACGGAATACAAGCGTGTCATTATGCTTGATGCGGACAACTTGTTCCTCCAGAAGACTGATGAACTCTTCCAGTGTGGCCAATTTTGTGCTGCTTTTATCAATCCTTGCATTTTCCACACTGGCCTCTTTGTACTGGAGGCATGCAAGCTTACGTTCCTGAATGACCTGCTGCATTGTTGTTGGCTTGAGAACAAGGACGCCCTGTTGTTTTTGTGTTTCCAGGGTATCAATGGGCAGTCAGAATTTGGGGGTCCATAACAGTTGTCTTTTGAAATGACTCTTGGACAAATGGAACTAATAGTTCCTTTGATGCGTGCTGGTGCTGTCCTTGTCCTGCAGCCATCAAATGAGACATTCAGTACCATGATGCATGACATTCAAGTGAAGAAGGAAAACAAAGATGGAGCTGACCAAGGTTTCTTGACAAATCACTTCAGTGACCTTCTTGATCGACCTATGTTTCATCCCCCTGCAGACAGCTCAAGACTGAATGGCCTTTTCCGCCTGCCTCTGGGTTACCAAATGGATGCATCCTATTTCTGTAAGCACTCTCACCTGATGCTTACTTCAGTGGGGGCAGGCTAAAATGAAGTGAAGTTTACTGCACTTGTTCATGTCGTTATTATTTGATTTGACTGGAGCAAAGTTCCCAAAGAATCATCCTGAAAGCAAACTTGGAAGTAGAATCTGTGTGGTGTGTGCAATCCTTGCATTCTGATGCAATTATTCTCCTTCAATATGTTGCTATTCATCTTTTTACAAAATGTTGCTGTTTCTGTGCAGATTTGAAACTTAAATGGAATGTCCCATGTGGTCCTAATAGTGTCATCACATTCCCCAGTGTCCCAATGTTGAAGCCATGGTACTGGTGGTCATGGCCAACACTGCCTCTAGGACTCTCATGGCACCAAAAACGAGTAGCTACCATAGGGTGAGCTTATCTGAATTTTGCTGCATGTCAGGTTGGAACTGGAAGCAGATCTTAGTATTGTATTCTTGACCTGACCTTCTCCACCCTTGGGTAAATGTATATGCATGAAAAGGGGATCAAGAGTAGATTGCAATGATCAGAGTTCCTCTTTTAACAGTTTTTCCCTTGTCTCGGCAGGTATGGTTCTGAGAGCCCTATTTTGGCTGCTGAAGCAGTTTTCTTCCTGATAACCATGTTCACAGCAATTGTTGTCCGGCAGCGTTTAGCCACAGCAGAGAAGATGCCCATGATGAAGTCATGCTTGGAGAAAGGACCTTGTGGGGAGGGCCGGATCTGCCATCCTTCATCCCTGAAGTTGCTGGTTCTCATTGCCATGGCTGGGAGTTTCATTCTTCCCTTTCTCATTATCCCAACAACTGTGCACCCTTTTATGGGTTGGGGGGTTTTGCTTTTAGGTTCTGGATCCCTCCTGACAGTGATTATAAATGTTTTCCAATTTCCTATTCTCCCCATCATGACTCCCTGGCTCTTAAGTGTTGGAGCTCTCTTAGTGCTCGGATCACCACTCTACAGCAATGGCATTGTGCGAGCTCTGAGCATAGCTGGATATATAGCCTTTGCATCACCATTTGCATGGTGTGCTGTGAAAGCAGTCATTGCTAGGGTTGACCAGAGTGCAGAGCGGGAGCCTCTGATGGCTTGGACTGCTGTGAGGACAGATCCTCCTTCAGAAACCTTGATGAAACTGTGCTAGGGTTCAGCATCTAATCACCTGGAACAAAGTAGCCCTGATAGAAGTGTTGACTGTACCCTGGGTGGCTCTTAGAAGAGTTTGTCACGATCATTCATTGACATCTATTTGATCTCTTAGAGAGCATCATAGCAAGATTCTTTCTGGCTTGTTTGGCCATTGGAGGCCAGGAAATGAAATGTGGTGATTTTGGAGGAACTGGATCCTGTACCACAATGCAAATATGGTTTTGGTTTTAAGATGATAGCTTTGGAGGAGAAGGGAGGTGCTTAAGTGCTGGACATGAGTCAACAGAATCAAGATTTGCCTGATTAGTAGCAGTACCTTCTTTTACACAAGGACCTCAAAGGAAGGTTAGAACTTTTCAGCATGTCTCCTCTTTTTTAAGTTAAGGTTTGCAAGCTGTTGTTGGCTTATTAGTGGCTAAATTTCATTACACATTTCAATTAGCAAAGTCTTGCTCCATGGGTTTTGTTCTTGCCACTCTACATTAGCAATAGCAATAGCAAGAACAGGTTAGTCTTTGAAATCAGGTGGTATTTAGACAGAAAATTTCATATTGGTGACATGTGCCAGTAATTAACTCACATTCTTTATAAGCTCTTGATTGTGGATGTTAGTCATTCATGCAACAAATCTTTCAATTTGTGAGTATGATCTTCTTTTTGTGTGGGTGGTATCTTCGTATCTTGTGCACTTTTCATCTGCATAGGTAAACAACAGATGATTAGTTTATACATCTGATTCATGTATAGGGATGGTAGAATATTGGATTCAGGTAACATTTGTATCCGTTACTCTTTTCAATGTTGTTTCGGGAAGAGTGGAGCCTGTAGATAGGGGGTGGAGTCACTGGGGATTGCTGGTGTGCAGTTGTTTTTCTTTTTTCAAATTTGTCACATAGGTGGGTTGATGATGAGGTGGGTTGGTCATCATCCACAAGAGGACTCCGCCAAATTTCACTTCAGGTTAGTGAGGAAAGTAGAAAAGTTTAGGAATTGTGTTCATATGATCAGCTTGAGTTTTGCTTTCCTTCATGAGGACGTAAAGCTAGAGGGGGGTTTCAGAAGGTGACATTGTTGTACCCCATCATTGATCATTGCAGATTCTGTATATCCTGCAAGTTTGGATAATGAAATGGGTTGGTTATTGCAGATGTGAAATATATGATTTGCTCTTGGACACCAGCTGCAGATATTGGTGACACGTACTTTGCCGTATGTTGATCAGAGTTTTGCCATTCACATAATGTCAGGTGCTATAGATTGAGGTGCAGAGCTTTGGGGGCTGCTATCATGAGCTGCTCAAGCTCTAAAATCTCACTTCGTGTCTGGAGGCAGTTTGTGTGCTTGATGTTGATGTTTGTGGGAGGTTTTGCTGCTGGTGCTGGTACAAAACTCTTAACTCATTGAGACAGGGGACGTTCCAAAGGAAGCTCCCTCCCTTTATTTGTGGAGGAGCTCATTGTGCATGACCATCCATGCTTGTGACCAGATTTGTTGGCTATGAAGAAACTTCAAACAACTTTGGGGGATGAACAAACAGTCTTTCTTCTGTCCACAAAATCAATCAAATTCGAAGATGAGGATCTTGAATGTTGTTGGAAGTATTTGATGTCTGAGCCAGGGGATGGATGCAATTGAAAGTACAATTGGGAATACGGTTCTTCTCCCCCCACCCTCTGATTTGAAAGACCTCCGATTTCTCTTTGAAGTTTGTATCACGGGAAAACAAAAATTATCTTGAGCTTTATAGAATGCTTGTAGGAGTTGATCTTTTTTCCATTTTTGAAAGGCATCATGGGAAGGGAAAAAAATGTGAGGTCAATCGGTAAAGCACAATGGGCAAGAGTGCCGAGAGTGAGAGGAAAATGATGTGATGACATAGGGACATCCTTCATATAAGTAGATTACTTGAATTTAAAGAAAATCTTGATATGCACTCAATCCAAAATGATGAGAATTTGTGTTTGATGATGGGCTAGTGGGTGCATCATGAACATCTTATTAGGGTTGAGGTCCACCTTCTTTGTGATTTTCCCTTTGTTTAAATGAGAGTTATTTAGTGTGGATCAAACTAATATTGGGCAAAAACTTGATCTTCTCATTTGTTCACCCCGCCAAACATTTAAGTTTTAAAATCATGTATTGTTTGGATACATATCATAGTAACGACTAGTTGACTTGTGAAAGCACACATGTTATTGTGGCTAGTGGAGGTGCATGAGCATTGAGACTATGCACAATAACCAACACATTCAAGCTAGTTATCAGACATAACCTATAGTGCAAAGGATTGAGAGTGATTCATGACCATCTTGTTCATGGATGAAAGGTCCCATAATCAGTTTATAGATTGATGAAAGTTCATAACATATGCTTGTATGGATGAGGTATGCAAAAAAAGAAAAAGAAGAGAGGTTATGCATCATGAGCAACTAGAGGAGGGCGAATCGAAAGCTCAATAACTTATGCATTGTAAGTTATGGACTAGGTTGATATTGGGTAAATATCAATAGTCATACTTGGTAATATAAAGGAGGATCAACATATTGGCATTTATTTGAGGTTTTGATTCTCTTGTAATAATATTTGCACAATTTCCCATGTGTTTGCCTTCACCGAGTGATATATTTTACAAGTTGAAAGATATAAAAGTTTCAAATATCACTTCTAATACAAATGTTTAGAATATTGTTCATATTTCCATACATTGATTCTAGTATTCTCCTTAATGTGTTGCACACCCATGTTCATCACAAATCTTTTGAGAGTTCAAATGAAACTAAAAACATAAAAGAACAATCCAATAAATGATGGGATGTGGAAACATGAATTTAATAGTGAGAACTTTTTAATATTTTGGGCAAGGTCTAGTGGTTCAAAATGTTGTAAGAATGACTCCCGCCTATTTTCAATGTGTGGTCTTGGAACATTGTTTCTCACATCCACAATTAGATATTTACTTTTTGCCAACCTCACCCATAAGTTAAAACTAGGATTGGAAAAGGTGGGAGATAGTTATTAGCAACCCACATGGATCAATTTCCTCTTCATTAGGTCCAACATGACATAAGGAAACTTGTGCATATTATGCCATGACTTTTTAGTAGGGGATTGTGAAACCTTACAAGATGGACATTTTTTGTGCGCTCAAGTTATGGCATCAAGCTTCACCTCTCAACCATCCACCCAAATCTATTCTCGATTTGACAAATGCCTCTAGTGAAGCTTCACACTAGGTAGTGTAGGTGAATATTCAAGCACAACATGGGCCCTTGCCCCTTTTTTTCAACCCCGCCTTCTTTTGAAACCACTTGAGCTCTCAAAGCATTTCAACTTGAATCAAATCATATTCTTCCTCTTTTCATTGAAAAATATGAACCACACTAGGACTTTGAGGACTTTGACCTTTCTTTTGACTATTTCAAATTAAATTTTAGTTATAAGTATTGCCTTTTAATTATCGGTGATCTTTCTTGCATGGTATTTGAACATTTGCATGATTATTTTTATCCAAAATATTTTGCAAGTGGTTTCCCTATCTATTCCAACTTTGTTCAAATATTGCATGTGGGCACATCCATCAACACATTGCTCATGTCCTGCTCATGTCCTTGGAGTATCCCATCTCCTAGCCATGGCCAAGCCTTATGGTGGGTTCATCCAATTGATGTCATTTTATATTGTCTCATTAATCACATGCCATGCCTTCAATTTCACCACGTTTTTTCACTCACCAATTTGGTGATTAAAGGAATGATGTAAAATAGTAGTTCATTGCATCCAATGTAGCTTTGATCTCATCTTAATTGGGTGGTCTTAAAAATTAACATGGTGAATGCATTCAACTTTGTGTCATGAACCATAATGTTCTAAGAATTAGATGTTGAAGGTGACATTACTCAACCTTTACCTTTTATTAATATTTTAAATATTTTTTAACCTCTTTTTTCCTATAGCCAACATAACCCAAAGGGTGCACTATCATCCCTTCAACCATGGTGCTTACCAAGGTGACCTCCTTAATGAACCTTTGTTTGCTTTAGCCCATCTTTAGGCTCTTTGTTTTGTTATGACCCAATTCCTTTCATGTTATTTTCCACCATTGCCCATGACACTCACATTATAAGCCTTCCCTTTTTAATTCATGTGGCATTTGAATTTCTATCAATATAGTTTTCTAAAATTAACCTTTTAATCCAACTTCACAAATGTGCAACTTGGTCCCCTTCCAACCTACTTAGTGACTTATCCTTGCCACCTTATTTATCATTGCCATTGAAGGCATCAAAATTTTGGGTATTCCAATGGGTTCTATTTCATTGAGAATTTATTATCAAAAGACCTCAAGAATGTAGATTTTACTTTTGAAGATGGGTGGCATTCAAGTAGGTTTTGGGATTTTCACTTTTTTTTTATAATGCCCATCATACCTTCTTTGTTACATCCCTCTTAATTTAAAGTTCTTTAACCATTTTTCATCTTTCAACCGATCATTATTCTGAATCCTTAAACCTATTATAGGTCCAAGATCCTTTGATGGTCCTAAAGGAAGTTTAGTTCATGGCTAAACATCTATTCCATTTCCTAGGAAGACATTGGTCTCATTTTGATTATTGCCATTGCCCTAATTACTTTCTTGGGAATCGGGCATTAGTTTTTTCATCCATGACCTTTCCATTCTATTAAATCATTATCCTTTTTGTTGGAAGCTCTAATTCACATTGATTCTACCTCTTTCCCTTTCCAACAACAATTGAAGGGAGCTTGTGACCTTGTGCCTTTAATGGTTTGTGCACGCCTCCTTGCTTTGAACACCTCATCAACAAACAAAATGAATGGTTTCAAAACTCCATTTAGAACATCTACACCAACACACCTTTTCTAACATTCTTTCTAATGGGGTATTTAATGTCCATCAAACTTGCATACTTTCATGTTTAAACCCATGCTCCAATGCTTAGCTCATTGCTCAATTTGTCCTATTGATGTTCATTTATCATTGACAATTTTTCCCATTGTCTTATGTATCCAACTTGGACAATCATAGGCCTCCCTTGTTGTGTTTGCATTCATCCCATTGACTTTTTGAGTATCCACCTATTGTGATGTTCATTCAATAATGAACATATTAGGACACATGATGCCATTTGTGATGTCTTTGCATCCATTGCAAAGGAAGTTGGGTTTTATGTGCATCAAGAACAATTACACATTATTCCATCTTCCATGTTTTAAACATCCAGACATTGCATTGATATTGTTCTCTCTAAGGACGGCGTTTGAACCTTTGCAAACATTTTCATTGCTAATCATGTGCAAATATTCTAGTCCACACACCTTCTATGTGTGGTTTTTGTAGGATCAAAAGCAACCCAAACAAAGGAACAAAGTTATCAACATAGCCACTTGAGAAATCTTTTCATCCTCTTATCAATAGAAAGTTTTGGTTGTTTACAAAACCAAGTTGATGATTTTTTACAACTTTATGCCAACAATGTGTGGGGGAATGAAAGGCCCTAATAATCCTTTGCTTTCATCCTAACCACTTACTTTAGACAAAGAGTTTCAATTGCATTCCAAAAGTTGCAAGCCTCCACAATCTTAAATTGAAATGTAGCCATGGGGTTGGTTACCTTTTGACTTCCACCGCTTGTTGACTTTTCACCCATTATCACTTCAATTATTTTATTTGTGGTTAATAGGTAACGGATGACTTCTACTTTGTTTCATGAATATGATAATTCATCATTTATTTATGCTAGACAATGAATCATAGCGAATTTTGCTAAAGGTTTGGTTGGTCCAAACCATGACATTATTTTGTTTCTTCTTATCTTCATTCCTTTTGTTTTCCCCCTTTTTTCTTGAAATAAAATTTTGCAAATTCACAACCATCCAACCATCCTGCCGACCAACAATAAGTATTAGGCTTTGATTTGCCTTTTGCCAACCTCCACACCATGCACAAAATTATTGGGCCAAAATCATTTTGTTGAGCCAAACCGACATGTTTTGACTTATCTTCATTTAAAATTTGTTGCACATGCACTAGTGCAATTGCTTTAAGTACCAACTTTATAGCATCAAAATATTACATTCTAATTATTTTTTATTTTCTCTACATGTTAATTCAAATTACATTAATTAACATGTAACTATTTAAAATATATATAACACCAATTTGAATCTTTTGATTTTTTTCGGGTAATGTTGTGGTGATTTTGAACATTACCAATTCAAAGCAATTTTGTGTTCCACCAAACCATATCCATTTTACATATATCAAAGTAGATGATACCTTTGTTATCACCATTGAGATATTGTTATGCCATGAGTTTGACCAAAATTTATGTAACTTTTTTCATCATCGATTATGAATAAGGCTCCTCCACTTTGTTTATAAATCTTTGTTCTTATTTATTATGTTTTCACAATTGTTCAAACACACAAGGTTCAAAGGATACAAATTCACTATCTTGAACTATCCCAATCATTTATATTCTATTATTGAAAGTAGCTTGTGAACAATAAGATGACTATTGTGTTTTAGTTTGTACAAATATCAATAATTGTAGACACCCAAAATTTTCAAATGCATTATATTTGAACTATGAGGTTAATATACACTCAATTGAATCAAATGCACCATATTATTATATTCAAGTCATTGCAATGTCATTAGAGTGAAATGCAAATCCCTCCAAAATAAAATGGTAATTATTAAACAAAATAAAATCCAAGCGTACTCCAACTATATATCACCAAAGCAAGAAATGTTTATTCAAATGAGTTAAACTCAATGCACAAAAAATACAAGCTCATTTTCCAACTTTATTAGACAACACTTTCAATTTTATAATGTAAGAGGATTAAACAATTGTCACTTGATCTGGAGATCTATTTGTTGATTTGATTTCCCATAGGGAGTTTAATAGTATTGAAGGTTGAAGGAAGTGTATTCTGATGTTATTTGTTGATTGATTCGACATTAATTAATGACCTAACTATATATAAGACTAATTTTCATAATCAAGCACACAACGGATGCATTTTCCCTCATCGAGGAGGTCAAAGGCTTCGTTGATCTTTGAGAATGGCATCTTATGGGTGATGTAATGGTCAAGATTTATGTCCTGCATTTTATACCACCACACAAATGATAATATTAAATCAATACTTCTTACATTCAAACTTGTTCCCTTGAATACATCCTTGGTTATATTTATGAAATAAAATGTACATAATTATGAAGAAATGGAGATGACTTATATAACTAAAAGCCAAAATACCAAATAAGGTATAATTTCCCGATGGGAAAAACCAAATGAGATTTTCAACTTGCTTTTAATCTTAACCAAACATGATGACGCATATGCAAAAAAAATAAAATGATTAGAGTCGTAATTTAAGAGGCAAAATGAACACAAAAAGGTTGGTGGATGGTCATGGGTGGACAGATAGGTTAGGTTATATGGAAATTTGTAAGCATAGATGAAAAGATTACTAACCCCTTTCATGCACCTCTCAACAAGATTGGGTAGCTCTGACCGTGCCTTGTAGCCTCCAAATAGACCCGAGGTCCAAGAACGACCCCACAAAAGAGCACCGGGATGAAATGACACTCTTTGTGTTGCTTCTACAAGACCCAGGATCACAGACATTCCCCCAGCCTGCATGCATCATCATCCTCACCTCCTCTTCCCATTTAGTAGAGGCATCAGCAAGTCTAATCACAACAACATTCATTTGACATACGCACAACCTTTTCATATCTCAACATGTTTAGAAAATCACATGTTTTTAGCATTCCATGCAACGTGTTTAGAAAATCGCATGTTTTTAACATTCCATGCAACGTGTTTTAAAAAATCGCATGTTTTTAGCATTCCATGCATGGGGTTTTAATAGCTTTAAAAAAAAATTTAGCATTATGAAAAATGGTTGAAATGTGTTTTTAGGAAAATTGAAATTCAAGTTTGTAAGTTGATTTTTGTTTTGTTTTGTTTTGGGAACCATAATGGGTTTAACTAAAACTTGATTTAAGTTCGATTAATAGAGAGAAAAAAATATTAATATGTTTTGTGTGTTGGTGGTGTGTATGAAATGAATATACATATATATATATGTGTGTACCATGTTACAACATTCCAAAGCCGAGTAGATGATGCTAGGGTCACCTGTACAATCAAAGCTGTAATCCACACCTCCATCTACCATCTCACATATGACCTAAAACAAAGTGGTCAATCCCAAAACTACCTTTGCAGTATTAGATGACCCTTTTTCAAAAAAAAATTCAAACTACACATAAGTTTGCCTCATTTTTTGTTGTGTTGTTCTTCAAAGGTGGACTACAACTTAATTTGTGATCATTTTTGAAGGGCATGCAGTTTTGCAACCAAATTGATGATGCAATTGCGATTTCTTGCAATGTTGCAAGGGGATTATGAGAGCCTAGCCACTAACCTAAACCTATAGGTCAGAAAGTTAATGGTTTCTTTTTTTATTATTATTTACAATCATGTGAAAATAACATTTTAGATATGTGATAATTTTTTTTAACACCCAAAAAATCATTTTTTCACACACAAATTGGGAAAAATTTGGATTTAAAAATTAAATTAAATTACTTTTTTCTGGTTGCTCCAGTGTAAATTTCGCTAAAAGTTTCGAAAAAAAATTTTCCTAAAATTTTTCATATCAAAAATTTCCAAAAAATAAATGATTGTGATAATGCACATTCTCTATGTAGAAGGAAGAGGGTTGGGGGGCAGGGGGAGGATGTGTTAAGAAATTTTGGTACTTGTTCAATGGGTTTAGCAAACTTATGAATATTGAGACAATCCGTGAGTCCAAATTCAACAGCTGCCCATCCCATTTTTAACATCCACAACCAAACATGTTCACCATTAAAATGGAAAACATTAGTACATAATACACTTTCTTCATCATCATTCTAACAAATTGTTGGTCATGGAATACCTTAAGTATAGGTATTCCATAAGGTCATAGTTGCAAAATTAAGTTTAGGGTTTCCAATTATTGATGTTTTCATAACAAGTCATAAAGCAAACATCCCACCCTCATAAGGTTAGATTTGGCCTTTTCTCCACTAAATAAATAACCATGAGACTGACCATACAAGTTTCGATGCATAACTTAATTAATTTAAGGGCCATTCACACTTGGTATTAGGGACTCTAGTGTTGAGTCCAATAACACCATACTAGTCATTTGAGACGTAAACTTACTTATTGTGAAGATTTTACGTTAAACTAACATTCACTTAATATTAAACCATCGATCATTTAACATTGGGTGGTACTTAGGATGCCACCTAGATTTTCATTTAACATTGATTTAACATCAAGTGTGAATGCACCATAATTAGTCTAGTAAGTTGATGTTAGGGTTAACTATTGAAACCTCTTTTCAGTTTGTCATCATCTCGTGCAACCCCAATGATACGAGATGCCCCCGAGACCTTGGCTGCTTCAACCACCTTCATGAAATTTCATCATGTTTAAATATTTTTTTAACATTTTGTGCTTTTGGGTACATCTTGATGTTTTGCATGAACGGAGAATTAGAAAGTCACTTGTGAAAATCTTCCTCATCAACTTAAGGTCCATTAACTCACGGGTACATAAGGTGTTAAGTGCATGGATCCTTGACCCAACCGTTTTCCATGTTCCCCTATGAACAATTTGAAATGCTCATTGACAACAAACATTTTGAGGATTTGGCTATAATTAATTTTTCCCTTGGACAATGGGTATGTTGGGAAACTTGCATTACCCCCAAGGTTCCTATTAACAACTCTATTCAAGACCATAGCAAAATGTTTTGATTTACATAAGGATCGATTTAGCTAGTAGCTCTACCTACAAAGATGATCACAATCTTTGAAATTTCATTTGGCTTAGAAATACAATTTGAATGGGATTTGGTTGTACAAGTGAATACTTGTCAGGTACCCAATTGAAAGTTTAAAACCACGAACAAACCTCAAACTGCAAAACATGGTTTTTTAATTTAATTTTACAATTTTGTGATGTAGCCAAACTGCAATCATTCACAAGAAGATTTAGCCAAATTTGGCCATAAAACACATACAAAAGAAAAGTAAAATTATGAATCCTTTTATGTTGGCTACATGCTGGAACCTGTTGTAGAAATCTGGTGGATGTTTTAAAAAAAAGATAGTAATAATTAATAAAAAAAATCAAAATCTACTTTTTTTAAGGGCCATTTTTTCAAAAAAATCCTTTATATATGTGTCAAAAAATCATTATTTTTTCAGGTTGAAAAATACGCAAAATCTCACCAGCCAAAACAAAACAGAAATAACACTGGTTTTCAAAGCCTTGAATCAAATAAATAAATAATTGGACCAACTTTTGTAGATGTCGAGAACAATAGAAAGTCAATCTGAAAAAAAAAAAAAAACCCTTCCCAAAACAATAAATAATATGTACTATGTGAAACATATGCACCATGTTTTTGGTTAGATTTGGTAATTCAGAAAATAGTTTATAGAAAATCACATACCGCAAGTCCGATAGTTCCCAAACCAAAGACAGCAACCGTGGATGATTTGTGGACTTTGGCAATGTTCCAGGCTGATCCAACTCCTATTCCAACAACTATGAAGATAGATTAGTCCAATGAAGGTAGATTATTAGTCCAATGATCCGCACTTGCAACTTAGTTGCAACAACTTTTAAGACAACATGGTTTTAACATGTTTGTTTTGCCTTGCCTACCAAAGCAAGGAAGGATATTGTGTTTAGATTCATCGTAGAGTATAGTAGCTTAAAGGGACTTTGGCCCGGCCCCCTAGTTAATAGGCCTATTTTTGTATGAGGTTTTTTGAAAGATGATGATATTTTGGCTTGTGTTGAAACTTGAGATTAGTTATAGAGTTACAATATCTTGAAGGATTTTGGTTTCTTTTAGAGGATTTTTTTTGTGAAGATTATATCTTTGCATGGTGAAATATTTGAGGTTTCATAATGCTGCTTTTGGCCTTAAGAGACTTTTAAATGTAAAATGGCAAGGCCATACATAGTGTGTAAGGTAACATGACATGAATATGCAAAACATGACTTATTTGGTCCTTTCAACTAAGGTTATGGTATCATGATGATGATGATGATGATGATGATGTTATTAGAGAGGCCAACAACAGCAGACCTGTGGGAATGCCGCAGCCCAAAAGACAAATTTTGGTCAGGTCAGCTTGGTTGTTGATTTTGGCACAACAAGCTTCATCAACCACCGTGTATTCGCTAAACACCGAAATGCCAAAGAAATGATAAATGGGCTTGCCATCCAACGCACGGGTGAACCGAGTTGTCTTCTTATCGGAGGCCATAAGACCACTACCCCAGTTGAACATGAAGACTTCACATATATTAGTCCTGCCCGATTTACACATGTTACACTTTTGGCACTCAGCTTGCCATGCAGGTATGCATTTGTCACCTGGTCTCAGGCCTATCACATTTGCACCGAAGCTCTCCACAATCCTGTTCTCCCACATATGAATCAATCCCGTCATGATTTTCATTGTGTAAGTTTAAGCCCTACAACAAAAGGTGACATTATTTTGCTTGACTCTCTTTTTATTATTGATTTTTACATTATTTTGGCACCCAAGTTATGAGTTTTTTTTTGTTCTTGTCATCCATAATCAAATCAACATTATGGCCTAATTAGTAGGCCCATGGAATCAAAATAATAATAATAATAATAGTATTGTATGTAGTTAATAATAAGAATCTTATCAAAAGTTTCAAGTTCCAAATTCAAATTTTTTTATGGGTATGAATGATGAAACATGTAGATGCATGTTCCACGAAGCACAAGAGATTGTCATAAGTTTTGCCTAATTATCATTAGGGTGGTGGTTTTCCGGGTACTCTATATATACTATAGTTAAAATTCATGGTTAATTCATTGAGCACTAGACATCCGTTTTTAATTGCACCCGAAGAATAGAGTTCACAATCATATCTCACCCAGCACCTTCATGGCCGAGGATGCGAGGGAATAATTTTTCTGTATCCTACACATTCACACACAATTCATCAATATGTGTGTGTGTGTGTGTGTGTGTGTGTTTAAACTATGTAAATGTAGCCTTAGAAATTTCTTAATGTATTTGGAGGGCACCTTATATCCCTCCTAGAAAAGAAGACAAATCATATGCTTACTCCTTAACTAGAGTGGGGTGATAATTAGACCTACTTATAGGTGTAAGATCCCTCCCCACTCCTAAAGAATAGGTGTAAGAACCCTCCTCCACCTTCGACACCTCATAATCTCAATATGTTAGGTTCATGTTTATGTTTATCTTATGCTTTATGATGGGTAAAGCCCATGGGTAAGGGGACATTGCAAAAATTTGGGGGCTACCTAGGATGAACATTCCTAGACTGAAAGACCTAGCACAAGCTCATAGTTGAATTTGGACTTGCTTTATTGGGAATGTCCTCCACCCATGGTTTTTACCCATCATAATGTCTGAGGCGAACTTTATAATGAAACTAAACATATGAGATCTAGATCACAAGGTGTAGTGTAGAGTGTAAAGGTTCTTACATCCATGTAAGAATGGAAAGGATGTTACAATGTTATCCCTCTCACTCTTCAGGAGTAGGTGTAAGATCCTTCTTCTTTCTTTTCAAGGAGAGATATTCCAATATGTATGGTGCTCTCAAATTACACTAGGAATTTTCTCTGAAATGCTTTACATTTTAAATATTGACTTGTACAATGAGTTGTGCATAATTGAATTGAAAACCAATGTTTCATTTTGTACCATACCATAAATCATGAGGTTAGGGGAACTTGGGTGGGGGGATATGATGTTTTACCTTTCCCTTCCAAAAGTATAGATCACTCTGACAAACACAAGCATTCATCATCTTAATACGGACTTCATTGGCTTGGGGAGGTGCAACCAGGATGTCCTCCAATATCATAGGTACCTTGGGTTTGTATGCCACAGCAGCTTCACCAACACAAACACAGGGTGTGTCACACTGTGGCCTTTGCCATTTTACATTGAAAGGTATCTTAAGGCAAACCAAGAGTTGTGAAAACTCAAAATTTTCACCATGCAAAAACGTAGTCTTCAAAAAATCCTCTAAAGAAACCAAAATCCTTCAAGATATCTTAACTTTTGTAATTGATCTCAAGTTTCAACACAAGTCGAAATATCATCTTTCAAAAAAAATCCTCATATAAAAATAGACCTAATATTATTACCTAGGGGCCTATAAAAATCCCTTAAGCTACTATACTCTATAATGAATCCAAACACAATATCCTTCCCTTGGTAGGCAAGGCCAACACACACACACACACACACATACCCCAGTCATCAAGTACCAAACATTAGTTTATGAGAGCATTTTTGTTACATGTCGACTATTGACAAAACACTATTTTTAAAAAATCACATTAGTTTAAATGGCATGGCTTCTTTCCAAAGAATTTGCACATCATCATCCCCCTTGCAATATATCAAACTTTGGGCAAGTCATCACCATGATAGTACACAACCAATGACTAAGGTATTTCAAAGTGGAAAATGTCCCGCCTTACAAAATGTGATGGAATTAGTACCATGTCCCTAAACCGCTTGTGGTCTAGGCTTCAGTTCCCAATCAATTGGAACACAAGAAAATTTGTTGTCAAAATTGACATCAAAAATTGTTCAAACTTTTGCAATGTGTCATGGACAATTTAGGGTTTACTATTAGGTTGCCCAAACATACAAAGTAAACTCCATATTTGAGTATTCAATTTCAGATTGTCATCATTAATCACATAATAATAATAATAATAATAGTAATAGTAATCAGAAATGGATATCATTGCTGCTGGTTATACTCTTTGATTAGTCCAGTGATAATGGACCAAGTGCAAATTCGATGTCTGAGTAAATTAGCAACTTTTATGACTTTGTTACTACATCTCAAAACATGTTTTTTTGTTCTAGCAACAGATTTTATCATTTGGAAGCCTCCATGTTACTTTGGGAACACTCCACTCCACACCACTTCTGAGTGTATTCCCCATTGGATTTCATCCCAAAACAATGCACACTTGTGTAATTGGGATCCCAATTTTCACAAACTGAGTTGAGTTGACGAGGATGCAATTCTTAGTTGATCATGCTCGTGATGTTTATGCAAATTTTTTAAAGCTCACACCAATTGAAATCAACAATAGAAATTTCACTTAAACACATGCCTCCAAGACATCATCGCATTATAAGATATTGTTTGTCAAAATATGGGGATTTTGAAGAACTCGAATGTCAATGAGAGTCAAAGAGAGAGAGAGAGTAGGGGGGAGAGGATTAGGATTGGAAGGTTTGAATGGAGAAACACACCTTTGCATTGGATGACTTTACCTGCCGTAGCAGCTAAGCTCAAAGCAATGTGGCTCTCAAGAGGAGGAATCCCTTGGCAAATACACTCAAGGGGAGGATCCCCTCGGCAGCAAACATAAGATGAAGCCATGAGAACTTTGGAACAAATCCTTCCTTCCAAAAATCAAAAGCTTCTTGAACTCCTATCCATACTACCCAAAGTCATGCAAGCCATAAGTTTGTCCTCACTTGTACTTATTTGCACCCGAGGCATGACCTCCTCACCTTCTACTACAACAACCATCGAGGGTGGTTGTTTCATGTGACAAGCTTGTTTCATGTGACATATCTTCTTCTTGGTTCCACCAAGATTGGGCAAAGATTCAATTTCACTTTGTATTGTCTCTTTGTTGAACTTGGCAACAAGGTTATGTATCACATAGCATGTACTAAGTTGTTGTGCAAAGCAAAGATGTTTGTTGGTGTGTGGCAATGTGAAAAGTTGATCTCTTGATTGGTCCAATGGGTGCTACACAAAAGTTGTGAAAGGGTGTGTAAGGGAAATGAGAGAAATTTCTTTTACCCCTTGTGACCTCCTTCACATGCTCCTCTCTAATCCCCTCATGTCCTTCCATGCCCATGTCCAGTGCAACACAATGCAATATTGCTTAGATAAGTTTAATGTGCAAATCAACCCGATTGCTTAGATAAATGTAATATGCAAATCAACACAATTGTTTAGACAAACATAATATGCATCAACCCAATTTATCAAGTATCTCTTGCAAGACATTAGTTTTATGTAAGTGGTTTATTTTATCCTAGGGTCAGTTTTGTTATCAAATGATCTTTAAAATAATGAAACAAATTTTCATGAAAATATGAAGCTAAGATGTTGAAAGCCATCATAATTTTCTCATAGGCTACAATCTGAATAATTTCACTTCTCACATTTAGCAATATCATTGTAGTTCATGAAAAACCAACAATAATTTCAAAATTAAAAAAACCAATCTCTTCTTGAAAATAATAATAGTTTGTTTTGTCAATGTGAAAATTGACCAGAAGATACAGTATTTGTTTGTTGGAACCAAGTTTTGTGTGAAGATGGTGCTTACTGTTCTATAGTGGTTTATCTGTGGTTGGAATCAAGTTTAGTGTGAAGACAGTGCTTAGTGGCTTACGATTCCACAATAACATGTCCTTTCAAAATTATGCAAGTTCGAGAAATAACATTACCGCTTCTTTTTTCTTTTTTTTTCCTTTGGTAAGTAACTCTTATTTCTTGTTATCAACATATCCTTGTAGCAATGTTTCCATTACATACACAAAAGTAAGTATCTCTCACATGGATCAACTTTGGTTTCCAAATCTAGAGTGTTTGGCATTTTCACTACCTAA
>Ga0209611_10006166_pt1 | contig 19792 bp, 11 predicted proteins | sample S1TSphgellanicum_3_FD_187693 | JGI IMG/M metagenome (GOLD analysis project Ga0209611, IMG submission 187693) | Host-associated microbial communities from peat moss isolated from Minnesota, USA - S1T2_Fc - Sphagnum magellanicum MG (SPAdes) (version 2) | ecosystem: Host-associated > Plants > Peat... | reverse complement strand
GATCACACAAACTTAGTATCTCAAGTGTTTAGTCTAGTACTTACCCATGATTTCTCCAATCCTTGATGATACGCGTGATGATGAATTGGCTTCGACTACGACTGCCTGCAACTGAGCATCATGGGGAGGGATGACAATTGTTTCCCGCCCAAGTGGAACAAACTCTCGAGTAAGCTTGAGAAGATATCGGAGGAGTTTTACCGATTCTCTTGCCAGTCGCACTACGAGCACGAGACTGAGGAAAACCAGGATCAGAACTTCCGCATGTGGATCATCAACATCGAACTGCGGGCTTGGAATCAGCAGCTGGAGCTCATGGGTGGAGCTGGTCACCGGTGCCATGAGTCGAGGAGGACATGATCCCGAGCTGGGTGGAGACTTCATAATCAATTTGTGAGCAGCAGCAGATGATCGACAGTAGTGCTGCAGCTCCTCCCCTCCTCCTGCAGCTTGTCCTGCAACAGCAAACAAAGCTCACGGGTATAGACGTCGTTGTAGCCACAAAAGAAGCCTTGAAGATGAAGAAGAAGAAGTTGGAGCAGAATGAGGCACAAGCAAGTATGCTTGCTATATTTCTAGACCCTAGGGAAGTTTCGTAGAACGACGGCACGCTTGATTCCCGGTGGTACGCTTGTACCCAGGGTCCATGTGCCTCATTCTGCAAGTCCCTGTGCTTGCTTCCTTGAAGATAAATTTTCAGTTTATTCCCGCTCCTACTGGTTACAACATAATATATGGTATGAAAAAAGCCGCAAGCATCCTGTCATGAGTCCTGTAAATAATATGTAAATTTGTAGAGGCTTGAGGCTTGAGCCCTAGGGTGGGGGCAATCTCAAAATAAGCTACAGCCCTGCCCAGCTCAGCACATCTTGGGAATATCCCCCACGTGTTAGCAGCCTCACTCAACGTATTAGCAGCCTCACTCAACTTCTTATATTCTACAAACGATGGGTTTTTTTTCTGATCTAGAGTTCAGGAGTTCTGATCTAGAGTTCATTTAGTTAGTTTCTATTTTTACTGCTGGCCATGAGGCTTATATTCTCTTTTGCCTTTCTTTTCTTTGAACTGTTCTGTTCCTAGCAGTGACTTCTGTGAGATCTCTTTTATCAGCTACCATCAAGCAAGTTAGGCTTGCTGTTGCCTCCGTGCTATCACTTCTGATGCCACCATCACACACCTTGTGAACAATACCCAACACAAGATGTCTCACTATCTTGCTCTTTAAGATTTTCAGGTGGGTTTGGATCAATTTCTATCAAGTGGCAGCTCTGTACCTAGCTTCAAATCCCTCTGCACATACTGACAATGGAGCTTTGGATTAAACAGAGTGACTCAATTGATCTGTGGAATACAGACCCACAGACTATGGAACCCTGGTTACAGAAAAACATGGGTTCTAAAAAACGTGTTTTTAATACGTTCTCAGGTCCAGTGTACGAAAATGTTTTAAAGAAATGTCAATATTTCATCCATAGGAAGAGGAGCCCTAAACTGGATGAAAATGGATGAAAATGTACTTGCTTCCATCAACCGGACTGCTAGCTGGTGGGCCGAGAGAGAATCTGGAGCCCAATGACATTGGTGGAGGCCTCCATATGCTACATATGGCTACTTTCTCATGAATGCCGTGGCTGGATTGCAGGAGAATTAGGGTTTCCACAGTTTGGGGGTCCCCAAGAACATGTGAGCCCCAAAACAGGCCAGAAGTCACCTTGATTTGTCAAACCTTAGGAGTATTTTTGTGTGAGTAAAGCCCCAGGTGAGGGACATGCTCAAAAATAACAGGCCTAGGATGAGGTAGTATTAAGTCTGGTCCCAGATTGGGGGAATGTACCCCCTTGTGGGGGCCTTACCCATCATAAAGCACAAGGTGAACTTTTACCATGAGGTTAAGCATAAATAGAGCACAAGGTGTAAGACAGGGAGGGTTCTTGTGTTCATAAAGCACACAGGTAGATTTTTTAAATGTAAATAGAAGACACCTTGAATCCAGGAATATAGCCTTCTTGAAAAGAGGAGGCAGCTTACAATACTTAAGGGGCATAAGGTGCCTCCTGTGCTTGCAAAGTAGGTGTAAGCTCCCTACGTTGAAAAAAAATCACCTCCAAACTCTGCATTTCCTGCCTAGTGCTTCGCTCTAGGTAAGGCCTTGCTGTCAGGGCATTACCTCCTGAGAGCTTGGGCGTAGTGCCTTGAAGCATGGGCTCAAACCTTGGCTCCCAGGGTATCAGCAGGCCCTTCCCTACACTTACACAGACTCAATCTTACACCTACTCCTTGAGAGTGCAAAGATTCTTACACCTACAAGTAGACATAATTTCTCTCTCACTTTGAACGTGAGATTTCTCCTCTTCTCTAGCAGAGAGATTTCCATGAAAGAGATTCATGAATATATAAGGTACCCTCCAAATTACTGTTTCTTTCAACCAATATTGTCATTTTTTGGACCAGAAAATTTGGAAAAAGTGTGGAAGTGCTTATTATTCTAGTGTGAATTTGACTAATATTACTATTTTGTTTGAAAAATTCGCCAATTTTTCAATTAAATAAATTGAAGAAAAAAGAAAAGAAACCTGCTCCAAACATACTACAAAATTTCTCCAAGTGCTTGCAAGTTACTTAAAAAAAGTTACCCTAAATTTTCTAGATCACCAGCCTTATTGATTAAGAGCGCGCGGATGGTACCAATTAGAACAGCTTGGTACTGGATTCAACAGTCCTGTGGGATGAACTATAGAACGGAGTTATCACGCTACTTTTGCACTGCTACTGAATCATTCCATGGATGCTAATTAGAGACCAACTGATATAAATTTGAAGAGCCCACTCACGCGCAATCTGCAAGCTCCACTCATATCTACATACTAGTATAGCCTGTATAGTCGGCCGAAGTGTGAACTGGTTACCCAACTAATTTTTCTTTCCAAATTCGTTTTTATGATTTAATTGAATTTCCAATGACAAAAAATTACTCCAGATTCAATCTTTCCTGCACAAGGGCTTAAAAATTTCCAAATCAGCTTCATTAAATCCTATTAACAATTTAGGCTTTCTAACAATAACAAGAGTGTGCCCAAATTGCCCTATAATTTTTATTTTTGATTTAAATGAATTATTTAGTGAAAACAGTGTTCAATATTGGATATCATCTTTACAGTAGGCCAAAACATTATGAAACTAACTTGGTGTACCAGTACTCAGGTGGAGCTTTCCAATGGGACCAAGAGTGCGGCAAGAGGCGCCATGGTTCGGGAGAATTCAACGTGACAAACAAAACAAACAAACCATCTTCCGTCATAGATACATGACATGCACTAAACTTGGACTTGGATCTGTTCAAGAGATGAATTTCAAACTGCTTTGAAGTTCATCAGAAGCTATTCCACCTTTATATTATTCTCTTCCACTTGTAATGCATCCTCAGCTTCTGCAATTCCTGCAAAGACATGAATCCAGTAGCTCATGTAGTACCATTAGAAAACGAAGAACGGGGAGCATTGATTGCTACACTGTGGTCATGTGTAGGACACCCATGACGCGGCCATCATGCATGACATATTTGTTACAATTCCAACTGGCTGTGGAATTTTGCAATTTTTCAAAGCTATAATTAATAGTTCACACAAACTCAGTATCTCAAGTGTTTAGTCTAGTACTCACCGTTGGTTTGTACAATCCTCGATGATAGACGTGATGATGCATTGGCTTCGACCACGACTGCCTGCAACTGAGCATCATGGGGAGGGACGATTGGCTCCCGCCCACGTGCAACAAACTCTCGAGTAAGCTTCAGAAGATGTCGGAGGATGTTTACCAATTCTCGTGTGAGTCGCATTAAGAGCATGAGAATGAAGAAAACCAGGATAAGAGATTCCGTATATGGCTTATCAACATCGAAGAACTGCGGGCTTGGAATTAGCAGCTGGAGCTCATGGCTGGAGCTGGTCACCGCCATGAGTCGAGGAAGACGTGATCCCAAGCTGGGTGGAGACTTCATTTTTCAGCTGCCAGCAGACGATCAGAAACTTACTGAAGCTCCTGCGGCAAACAAATCACTATTATTATATTAGAACCGTAGTCACAAACGAACCCTTGATGAAGAATAAGTTGCAGCAGGACGGTACTGGAACATGGAGAAGAAGCATTGAAGGGAAAGCAAGAGATCAGAAGCTCCAAACATCTAGGTTGAACTCAACCCTTTATAGAAAGCATATATATATCCCCATGATGAACATATTCATCATTCAGACTGATCGCGAGGACAAGTCTTGGGGGTGCAAAGAAAGAGGTACTCAGCCTGTTGGCTTGGCGGGTCCACCCATGACCTGACACTTCGTTGGGTGGCCCGGGAATCAAAGCAAAACCAGGGGGTTGCAACTAAGGAGATACTCAGCCGTTGCGTTGTGCGGGCCCATCCATCACCTGATACAGCACCGGGTGGCCGGTAGAATGGCTCGGGTTCTCTGAACGGGTGAGACCACCAACCCAAAAGGCTGAGTACCTATTTCTTTGCAACTCCCTGATTTTGCTTTATTACCTGATTTGGACTATTCCTTCGCGGCCTGGTCCGATATTACTCTTCTTTCCTCAACCTGCACGGCATGGACCTTATGTTCTTTTGCTGCTCATTCATTCACGGTTGGGATTTTTTTCAAAAAAGAATAAAGACTTTAAGATTTTTAGGGCTATTTTTGACAAATAATATTTATTTGGCATAAATTTTCAGTGAATTGTCCAAGAAAAGATAATGTGATGAAGTACATAATTGTGTATTAATATTTTGATTTACAAGTAGAAACACACAAAATGCCATAATGAGTTTCAATGAATAATGTAAAAACTTGGCAGGAATTTCCCAGTGTATTGGGAGGGCACATTACCAAGCGGAATAACTCATCAGGAAGCCCTTTCCATTTTTGGGGAAGGATATTTCGTTTTTGAAACGCTTGTGTTAACTTTTTTTTTAAATTTACTGGGATACTTGGTGGGTATCAAAAGATATTCATCAAGCATATTTTTGTAATTAAAAATAAAATAAAATTACTGCAGTGATTTGAATCCTGGAATCCTTTAAAATTTGAACTTTATCTTAATTTTTAGTTTTGATGTAGCCAAAAAACATTTGGCTAGTTTTTTAGCTAGGTAGTTCTGATTGGGTTTTTGACTTGTCAATTGAGACCAGGCAACAAGAAATTTTATAATTTATTATTATTATTTAAAAATTATGCCCAAAATATTGATTAGTAATAGGTAGATACACAAGGTAACTTATCATAGGTAAATTTACATTAACCTATCTATACTAGCCTATACCCATATTAACCTAGGTTGTTCTTGCTTACTTAAGTTATACTAGGCTACACTAGGTTACATAATAATATATTGACCTACATTAACCTAATATACCTATATCATTAGCCTAAGGTACCTATATTTACCTAGACAACTATTTAAACCATACCAATGGGCAAACCTATCCTTGGGTGGTCCCAATTGGGACTACCTCACCAAAATCCAAGGAAAGGTAGACCCATTTTAATTCAATCAGGAAAAAATAAAATTACATTATCATGTTTATTATTGATTTGCATCACATGGGCTTTCTATTTCCCACCTATGTACACACTATGGAAAACTTGTAAATATTTACATAGTCTACACAAATTTCTTATTTGTGTTCTTGAATTTTTTTTGACATTCTTGACCCCTTATTAATGTGTGTTAAATTCTACCATTGTAAAATTATTATTATTTAGTTTATCAAGTTCATTCACCATAATCGCCCCAATTGTTGATTAAAATTAGAAAAGAAAATTACTACAAATTTCTAAATATGAATGCAAATATGCTTCAATACCTTTTAGTCTTAACCTTTGAAAATTGTTCAAAAAATTTGTGGCTACCTCAATCCATTATTTATTATAAAAAAATTTAAATGACCATTTAAAATCCTTTAAGAAATGAAAATTTTAAAAAGAAAAAAAAATTACCTTTTTTTTTTATGTTCTTGAACAAAAGAACCCCAAATGTTACTTTAACATACATTATTTAATTATCTCAGGACTTTGGAAAGGTTTGAAAATAACTTAAAACAATTTGGATATATATATATTTTTTAAATTGCAAATTGAACTTGGTGGCCAATAGGCTCAATGCATATTATCATTATTGGTTGTTATCACAAGAATCACATGAGAGAAGGCAAATTTGAATAGTGTAAATCATTAAAGCAAAACATGAAATAAAACTAATATCTAGTGATCACCAACTGATAAAGAGTGAATATGGAAAACTCAATAGGATTTGAAGGATTTTGAAAAAAAATCCAAAATAAAAAAGGGCTTTGGAAAATAATATAAATATTTTGCAAGTCACAAAAGCAAAAATGAAATAGGTGGTCACCATGTGACAAAGAGTGAAAATGGAGGACTAAACAAGATTTGAAAGAATTAAAAACATTCCAAGTAAAAGAGGGCTTAGGAAGATAATATGAATATTGAGTAGATCACAAAAGAAAAAATGAAATAGAACTAAAACATGGTGGTCACTAAGTTGATAAAGAGTGAAAATGGAAGACTCAAAAAGATTAGAAGTATTTTTTAAAATTCCAAAATGAAAAAAGGCTCAAAAAGTTAATATGAATATTATGTAGATCACAAAAGCAAAAATGAAATAGAACTAAAGCCTCATGGTCATCAAGTGATAAAGAATAAAAATGGAAGACTCAAAAGGATTAGAAGGATTTTTAAAAATTCCAAAGTAAAAGAGAGTTTAGGAAGATAATATGAAATTGGGTAGATGACAAAAGTTAAGATGAAATAAAACTAAAACGTAATGGTCACCAAGTGATAAAAAATGAAAATGAAGGACTCAAAAAGATTTGAGGGATTCAAAACATTTCCAACATAAAAAATCATTCATGAAATATCCATCATTTCAAATAAAGTTTATTAAATATATAAATCATTAAATTGTGTCGTATGAAATAAAAATTACGAAACTTGCAATGGAAGTTTGAAAGTTCAACAAAATCATCCTTTGCTAGCATACTATTACTAGCATAATTGAGATTCTAGAGTAGTTAGATAAGCAACTACATCGACACCCTCTCAAAATATAAATCCAACTAGAGAACATCATTTTTAACCTTTAAAGCTACAACCAACGTCATGCGGTCTACAAACAATAATCCAAACCAATTGTAAGCAAAAATTAATAATTGGATAAATAAAGATAATTCAAAGGTGAACAATGAAAACACAATAAATTAATTTGCCTTAAGTATAAAAAGAATTCATACCTAAAATAAGTTGAATAATGCCACTCTCCCCATCATCACTTTTCATATATTGCATGAACCAAGAGTAATACAGTGAAGAAGAAAACAAATGGGGCTTTGAATGTTTGATAATGATTTCATAATGAACACCAATTTGCCAATGACAATCCAATAAATGTTGGCTAGAAACACAATGCTACGTCCAACCATTAGACCTTATTCTTTGACAACTTATGTCCTTTAAAAGATTCAATGAAAAGACTATGCTACACTTGGAATTTCAAAAGGCCTTACTTGGCTCATCATTAATGAATAGCATTTAGTCTTCTATCCCATAGGGTAGCCCTTGACATGCAAAGTACACACAATTCAAATCCTTAACATAATAATATGTCCCTGCAATGAGTTGACCCAAGGTTTTAGTGCATTGATCAAGTCCCCAAATAAATAAAAATTGATTAACAAATGTTTGTGGCACCAACAAAGGAAAAATTCACATCACATCTTGCAACAACATACAAGACTAAATTGCAATATAATTTTTTTTGAACATTCAAGAAATAAAATGTTGCACTTTAGCTCTTGATTCTAATTTTTTGATGTCAATATTTTTCCCCCACACAACAAGTCTTGCAAAACATCACATTTTGGGAAATAACACATCACATCATTCACATTGAAAATCAACAATTTTTTGGGCACAGGAGGATATGACCAAAAACATTTATGTAAACCTTGGACAAACAAAGATAGACATAGATAAAAACCTACAAAAATCAAAAGATGCTAGTCCAACTAAGAATTTGCAAGAATTGAATTTATATCTAAAATATGGAAGGAAAACTTTGAACATTGGCCTTGAAAATCTATAGAAAACTAAGGAAATTCATTAATCACATGGATTTAAAACACACCAAATACCACTTGGTGGCCACTAGATAGATTCAAGTCTAACGAATTAAAAGTATGACATAGAGCACCAAGCAATCACCAGATGGTTACATAGAGGAAAACAAACTAGGAATCAGTGTGAAGTTCAACTTGGGGGCAACTAGGCCAAAAGTAGATGCCTTGAAGACAAAGGTTATACACAACATCGGCAATAATACAATTAAAGATTTAATAAATTTGAAAGGAAACATTTCAAAATATTCAACTAAGAAATCAAGATGAACAATTAATAATAGGAAATTTTTTGTTTCATTTTCAATTTTGCATTGTTACAAAATGAGGGTTTGCAAACACTATTACATTTTCATAAATGACATTTTAAACTATCCAGGATCATCACAATTAATACAGTTGATCCTACTAAAGGGATTGTGTTGATGTGGAAACATCATATCTAGAAAAATGAAGGGATTCCAAGTAAAGGAAAACAATCCCCAACACAATGGTCCTCCCCACGAAGGCTATCAAAAGATTCCAAAACAATGGCATTGTATGGCCCATTAAACATACTTTTGTATGGCATATCATCTATAAGTAACGTATTAGGTTTATCTGATTGGAAATGTAGATTTTACATGCAAATTTTTTGATTAAGCACTCTTGAAGGATCAATGAGGATTTGCATTTCATGCTAGACTTCATCCAAACAACTATAGATATTGTGACATTGGGCTACGAAATATACACATGGAATTGCACTACACATCTCTCTAGGAATTTCTTTAATCCAAACTTGAAAACAATGATGGGAGATGGAACTTTTTAATATCTACCCCTATCAAAGTGTGTGACGACAAGTATTCCATTCAAATAAAATATAACATGCAATGGACTCACCTTGGTGAAGGTGAATGATGTATTAGGGAGTCTACTCCTAAAGTTGATGGCATCTCATGTAACTCTTGTCCACCAAAAGTTCATGAATTTGGCAATTCCACTTCTTTCCCCATCTTAAGAAACAATGCACCAATTACTTAAAAAAACAAACATAGAGTAGTTAAGAAAGTCCACCAATTGAAATACCATATAAGTTAATGAAATGAAAAAATCCAAGAAAGGATATGAAGAAAAAAACAAAAGGGAAAATTAAAACTACTTACTATGGATGTCAATCGATTTCTACATAAACTAGTTTTACACGCCATGGTATATTTTTCAAACAACATCTAGAATTTGAATGACATCATCTGCCTTGAAACTTCTAATGGTGCCAAAGGGATAGTTCTCCACAAAGGTGGGGACATTAAGTCCAGAGTAATGAAACGATTCTAAGTATAGGAAAAGAAACCCCGAAAGATAATTATCCTCTTCTAGCATGTCTTCATAAAACTAAATGAAAATGGCATTAAAGGGCGAATTCTAGCAAGTTTTGTAAGGCATATTTTTTACCAACAATGTATTTCCAAAGTGAGTATCAAGATACCTAGGGAAAAAATCAAAAAGGTAATTATGATAAATATTAATTTTATTATGAATGGGATGTTCGAAGAGTTTATTGTCCTTTTTGTAGGGAAATTGCATAATGTGCTTATTATTTTTTTGCACAAATTTTGACCAATAATCCTTTGAGGGTCAATCTCAATACCTGTCTCTTCCACTATTTTCTACAAGTAGGTTTTCATCTTGTAAAGCCAAGTTGAAGTCCATATGTAAATAATAGACTGCTTTATACACCTCATGAAGAACTCTTTGAGACCTAACTTCGAAATAGCCTTCTTGTTTAATATGGTGGGATGATGACCTATGTTATACAACAAAGTCAATAGGTTATTGATTGAAAAAGATTCCTTCCCAACAAGGACACCTTTCAAATCAAAAATGATGTGCAGAGGATTCACTTCAAGGTCCATTATGTTTGTGAACAAAGGCTTGATCTAAGACCTCTACGAACAAGCACTCAAAGCCCTAACCCATTATCTTATTCACTAGTTTCATGGGGAACTAGAGGAATTTTTTCATCTTTTGCACCATCAACTCCCATAAGGGCAATTGTGGCAAGGACGACAAGAAAGGCAAGATAAATGAAAAAGATGGAGGTGCACATTAAAGCAAAGACATTGAACCTCGATGCAACGAAGGTTGATTAGGAGATGATGATGGTGTTTTCCATCTCGAATGTAATTTAATGTTGTCTAGTTGTCCAAATAATTGAATGGTGGTCCTTCAATTTCCACTAGGGTCATAATGAGACCCTAACTTGCCCCAATTAGTTGAATCTTTTAAAAAAATGTCACAAAATTCATCAAATACATAGCCTGCATGAACAAGAGTATCTGTTTTTGGAATTAGTGACAGTGGCTAGATTGCCACAAAAGGAAACACGTTGACATAGAAGAAGGTTTTGAAGATGGACCTTACAAGATAAATGATGACTTAACAATACTATCCTACTTTTAAATTCAAACCCATTACCATTCTAGTTTTTAAATAATTCAATGGCCCTTATTCGACTTCCACCAAGGTCATAACAAGAACCTAATTTGCCCCCATTGGTTGAATCTTCAAAAATATTGTCATAGAATTCTTTGGATTCATAACCAACATCAAAAGTCGGCACATTTTGTGGAACATCAAAGTCAAAAGTGACTTGAGGAACATTTAAAAATTTTCCTTTACATGGTTGTCAAGCACCACACAAAAGAAATTTCATGGACTCATTGTTTGAACATAGGTTCATCGTTCCTTTTTTTCAAGGATCAACATTTGTAACTAAACATACGACAAAACTTTTTGTTCCAAGATTCTCAGACTCCATAATATCACCAGACCATCATTCTATATAGCATATAGGTAAGGTCAAAATGTGGTTGCACATTTCAAAAAATACATATGAAAGAAAACCACATGGTAACCATCTGATGGTGTTAAAACAAAATAACATTCCAACAATGACCACATCATAAACAATGGAAAGGAAACTATGCTCATTCCAAAAATCTTTATGTTCAAAAATGTAATTTAATTGAAATATGTATCCGACAATGCAAAATTTGCCAAAAGAACTTCAAAAATATGGGGCTTGCATAGTGGTCACCAAGTTGAAATATCATCAAATAGAAAAGCATTTAATGACTTAGTGGCCACCAAGTAGGTATATATTTTTAACATAGAAGAAGGAACCACTTGGTGGCCATTGTTACCCAAATTTAATAACATGTGACATAATAGGTTATAGATTTAGGTAGGTTGTTAAACTTAACATGTGATTTAACATGTTATTTAACATAACCTATGGCATTAACCTAACTAGTTACTAAACCTGATAGTTAATATTATATTATGTTAAGTAGACAAGTTGATAGGTTAATCAACTAGGAGTCCACAAAATAGGTGGCAAAACAAGTAGTTAAGTAGGGTGTAGTTTTTTGAAATTTTGGATTATTAGTTTAGGTATTGGCTAATGATTGTTTTAATAGTTAGTTCTGACTATTTTATTTTTGAAATAACTAGTATAAAACTAGGAGGATAGACTTGTTTGAAGGCTTTTGATTTCATTTTGTTTTTGTGTGTTTCATTCTTTCACTTTGGAACATGAATAGAACAACCCATTGACAGACACCAAGTGGGGATATCTCAAATAGAGAAACATCTACCCATCTAGTGGTCGTGGAGATATATAGGAAATGAGCAGATTGAATAACTATTACAACTTGGACTATTGAATACATCATGTTTTCATTCAATCGTAGGCAAGATGTTAAAAAACAAGGATTAAATAAATTATACAAAAGAAAGAATTTATGATTTTTTATGTAGTTTGATTTTTTATTTATAAAGGCTCAACTTTTCAATGGGTAGCCTATTGGACATCACTTTTGAGGCCTCTTGTTCCGGCCTTTCTATTAGAACCACCCTAATTGAGGGGTTTTTCATTAAAGGATGGCAAGGATCTTTCAACAATATTCTGAGCATTGGATTACTACAAAAAGATTTTACTAGATGATGCAATTGTTAGTTTCATTGTGTCTCGAGTCTCCTCTTCATCTTGGTGATTATTGGTCAATGCATTTGAAAATCTTCATTTCTTCCTTGGTGTTTAAGTTGAAATTTAGATGTTTAATTTCTCTATGCACCATTTGCTTCTTACATGCCTTTGGTGTAGAACCAGATGGTTGGTCTAAACATTGACAAATATTTTCATGGATATCAACATTTTCCATCTCCATATTTAAAACCCAAGCCCTCCAAGTTGTGGATATTTTTCATTCCTTTAATCCTCCATTTCATCATCATTAGGATTTGTTCCACGTTGTTTTTTGGGCAATACAAATGGGTGGGATGAAAACATATATAGATTCATAGATGCAATTTCCTTGCCTACTTGTTTCACGTCTTCAAAAACAAAGTTGAATACCTTGCACTTTCTTTCCCAAAACCTTATATAATAAAAAAAACCTTGTAAAAATTGAATTTGAATATATTTGAATAAAAATATTTATGCATCTTAATGAAATACTTACCAAGTACAAATGCATGAGGGCTTTTCTTCCATACATGTTAAGGCAACCCATTTCACTTTGCAAAATTGGATCCAAAATTGTCTCGAGGGCCTTGGGGCTCAAATCTCATAATTATAAAGCCTTTGTTTAGTAAGAAAAGACATACGACTGTTTTGAACCAATGACAAAAGTGATTTAGATCCCAACACATATTTTTTGATGTTTACACTTATTTGATTAAAGAACAAATAAGTGTAAAAGAGCAAGGGAGTCTTCATGAAGGTTTCCTTCCTCAAAGGAACCTTTATATCTACTACCATGTATTGGCCAAATTCCAAACAAAACTTCAAAAAAAATTGGTATTTGTGTACCATTGCGAAGAGCTACATACAAAAAAAACCTTTTTATCACACATAAATAATAACTTGGAAGCAGACCTTGTAATGAAAAAGCCCATGAAGAGGTATTATTCCCAATCTGGTCCCTTCCATACTACACACTTTCCAACATAACTATATGTTGTCAACATAAATGCCATTATCAATAGATGATACATTGTCCATCAATAGTTGATTTGTGTTGGGATCCCCATTTGTGCATAGCCTTCAAATCGCCCAATGTTGGAAGATTTGCATACTTGTAGTGCATATCAAGAAAGATTACCTCCACTCTTAATGTTTCAAAGTCAATGTTCTCAATCCATCATTGTAGCACATCCGTAAATGACTAGGGTGGAGGCTTTGGCACAAGATTAATTCTTATTTTTGACTTATAGAAATTTGAGTTGTCAACTAGCTATTCAAAAGTGAGAAAAACATGTTGTCATACTTATGTTTTAGGTGCGGTCATACTAACATGTACCATTAATAGTCATAACCATTATTTAATTTTTTTGAATTTTGGATTCTAATATATATATATTATTATGAATACATTATGTACATATCATAAAAATTTGGAATCAAAATAATAAATGAAAAACATGTAAGGGTCAAAACCTATAACTAGGAGCCAAAGGGATTACTTTGGAAAAGGCTACAAATTTTTTTTCCCAAAAAAAACTTTTACATGCAAATGAAGTTTTGAATGAAATTTTTTGTAACTTGTTGTAAAAAATATTTAAATGTTCCCCAATGCATCACTTTTTTTTGTTAGTCATTATTGAATAAATATGAATTTATAAAAGTGTGTAGATTCCTTGTAGATTCAATGTTTCATCTTGAAAAATGATCAAAATTTTAAGTCATCACCAAAAATTACAATTTAACATTCTTTAGTTTTATTATACTTTAAGCTATAACTTTTTTTCATGCAACATGTACATTATAACCCATTTATATGTGGTAAAAAACTTTTGAAGTTCTGAAATTTTGAAGCAATTTTGAAAGATTCTTTGAATTTTTAAAGTTTTAGAATTTCACATTTTTAAAAGTATGAGTGTTTTTTGAATGTGGCTAATATATTTTTATCATCTATATTTTTTTCAATGAAAATTAATTTATTATATGAAATGTTTTTATAGTCCTTTGCAAAAATGACTCCATCTAACGCAATAGGTGTACATTTTGGAATGTCTTAAATTAAAACGAAAACCTAAAATTGGATCAAATGAATTTTTACTCTAAGTTCCTTGACATTCATATGAGGGAAAAATGACTAACTTGCTATGATTACTATGGTTTTAAATGGTAATAAAAAAATTAATGTTTGATTTTGACTAATTATGTTTAACATTGGACACCTTTTTTGGCTCATAGTTACATGTTTTGACCTGTATTTTACATTTTTAAAAACTTGTAACCACTGCTTTAAAACAGTTTTGACATTAAAAACACAATTTGAAAATATTTTTTAATGACATAATTTTGGATTTTTTCTAATATACACCTTAACAAGAAACTTTTTAAGAATTTTAATGTTTTTTTGAAAGACCTTAAATATTCTCAAAGGAATTTGCTTTATATTTTTCATTTTTCCTATGTCTTTCATCTATATCTCCTATTGGACAATTGTATTCAATCCAAAATTGACAAATGTGAATGAAGCTTTCCAAGTAAGTTAAGGATGTTCCTTTTATCACCTTGGGGTAAAAACATAGTCAAAGGAGCCACCAAAATGAATGGACACTCCTTAAAATTACATTTTTATATGTTTGAAAAATCACAAGTGAAACATAATAGTTTGGATTGTCACAATGTTTTTTGGAATATTTTTCATTAATTGCAAATTTTACATGTTCAAAGCTTGACACAAATCAAAAATGTTTTTGCATGCTCAAAGCACTCAAACCTTGGTCTAAATCTTTATTTTTTTCAACCATCATTTTTTCTACCAAATGTGCACCATTCTTTTTTAAAATCGTAAAAGATTTTAACATTGATTATTAGAAAGGCAAAAGGATTTGAATTGATGAAAATTGTTTTTATAATTTATTTGAACACATTTGGTTCAAAAATGTTTTTGAAACTAAAAATATGGATTTTGAAAATGTGCCTTTAACAAAAGTTGTTCATGTTTATGTGATAGAGAGCATGAATGCATAATATACATAATATAGAATCAATTTGCAGTCAAAATGTATTTATATCTAAAATGTAGTGTTAAAGGGGGGTATTCAAAAGACAATTTTTTATAAACCAACACAAAAATGACACATGTCATGTGTAGTCCTTCAAACGGAGGCAAGCTATTGCATGAGCTTAGAACCTAAGCCTAGAGCCTAGAGTTAGAACTTGGGATGGTAAAATGGCTTTTCTTTTATACACATGTAAGTAACACCCAATAATTTAATCACAAACCAAATGTTATACAAGTAAACTAAGAAGCAAATATGGGGATGAATGTAAACATTCATCCTCATTATGGCTGAATTTTTTTTCATTCATTTAATGTATGGATGAAAAAATAATTGAATTTACATGTTTTTAATATATGGATGAATGTTTATTTTATCATTAAGTTCTTATCAATGAAACTTGTTTTCCCCATAGCTTTAATTAATTAAATTTTTATGAAACACAATTTAATTTTATGTGATATTACATTTGTTGAATAATATAATGTAAATTCCATTATGAATGTATTTGATGGCTATGGTTTAAAATGCCATTATTTCAATATGTCTTAACTATATTACTATTATCATGCTAACATCCACCCCATGGTTGTTGTTTTTTAAAATAATTAAATAAATATAATTTGGGCAAATTAATCCAATGTTGTTGACAACAATGAGTTTTTTTTCCTCTCCAAAGGTCCCATAACTTCCTTTAAACCTATTTTAAAATGTTGTGGAAGACAATGAGATATGGTTTTTTCATTTTTGTTCAAAGGTGCTACAATTTTTGTCAAATCTAACTAATGTTGATAACAATGATGGGTCTTGAATGTTTTAGATATTTTTAAATTTCTTATTATCATTGATGACAATGGGGTTATTTTCAATAATTATTTACTTTGAAGGCACCCTAATTTTTCACAAAATACATATATAATGTTGTTGACAACAATGGGGGAGGTTTAACATTCATCCCATAACAATATTTTTTTAATTGCTTAGCATTGTTGATGAAAATATAACTCAAATTACAAGTGTCAAATAATCAACTTTCAAAATTGACTAAATGTTTTAGATTTAGCAAAAGTGTAACACACAACATAGAATCACAAAAGCATTTAATTCACAAAAATGTAATGTCGATACAAAAATGAAAAACCTTCCATTGATTTAACAAGAGTGCAATGCACAACATGACATAATTGAAAAGCTTACAATTTGGCAAGAATGCAAACCATAAAAAGAAGTGAAAAAACTCTAGATCTCGATTAAATTAAAGCACAACACACAATAAACATTATTACAAATCATTTATATTATCTTTTATATTGAATTTTAATCATTTTAAATAGTTGAACAAGATGACGGTCTAGCTAAAATGGATTAGTTGTTCACAACAAGCAAATCAAATAACAACTAACAACTTAATCATTTTGAACATTGACAAAATGACTAGTTGTTTTTAGGTGGCATGTTTGCTTTCACTAAAAAATTACTAGTTGACATGGCATGTCTATTTTGATTAGAAGCTAACATATTAGGTGCTAGTTGATGCTAATTCATAAGTAATATAAATCAAATAATTTTTTTAAAACTTTGTATTTAATAAATTACAATTTTTAAAGATGTAAAATGTAGGCCTAAGGATGTAGGCCTCTTAGGCATGAATGTAGGCCTTCCTCCCCTAGGCATGTAAGCCATTTGTAGCCTTTCTTTAGCATGTAGGTCATTTGTAAACCTTAAGGCATGGACAAGGTGTCATAAGATAAAATTGAACCCCTCATCTCCATAGTGAAAGGCAATGTTTAAGCCATCCAACCATCACTTCATGTGATGACAAATACTGTCATAGAAAAAAATATAAACATTCTTTCATTTTGAATTTCACACATTACAACTTCAAGTCATATATATATATATAATTCACATAATTATAAATATGAATCAAGGTTGGTACTAGGTAATTAGATGGTGAATATTTTTGATAATTGGATTAAATTAAATAATTGGACAATGCTAGCTTTTACCCTCATATGCCCATGGGTAGGTATGACGGTAAATCATGTATACCTCAAGTGGCTAATTTGGCTACCTTATTATACCTTACATGTTAGTATTTTAAACTTTTAATCCTATTTTGATTCTATCCAAGGAATGTGTACCAATTTTGCGGTTACACTTACCCAAAAATGTAATTTTTTCAAAGCAAAAAAAAAAAGGTGTTAACCACATACAATGAAGATAAGGGTATTAAAAAGATAATAATTTTGACCTTATGTAAATGTTAAGAATTGTTTTTGTAAATGTTAATTGATTAATTATTAGTTACTTTGCTAATTGTGTTACTAGTTAGTGGTTCATATTTGAATTAGTTTTTACTTAGTGTTAGGTAACTAGCTTAGTTATTAATAAGTTCTACTTAGTTTATATAAAAAAATAGTTCCATAATTTTTGTATTCTTTTCATTTGGTAATACACTCATAAAGTTGTTTTGTTATTTTTTTGAATTTGAATCTCTACATTGTGTATAGTTTGAACATGCATGCATAAGTAATATTGAGATTTTTGTGCACATAGCTTTTCAAAACATGTGTATTTTGTTTATGGACAAAAAAAATATGATATATGTCGAAATCATCTTTGTATCCTTTTGACTAAACATGACTATAGTGAAGATCTAAATGATTATGCTTAAGATAATGAAGACAATGTACAATGTGCCATTGGCCCAAGTGTGAATTGATTAGCCAACTAATTTTTTTTTTCAAAATCATTTTTGATATTTTGATTTAATTTAATTTTCAATGACAAAAAACGACTTCAAATTCAATATCTCTTACACCTTAGGTCTAAACATTTTCAAATCACGTTCATTAAATCCAACTCAATGAGTGCCTTCCAATAACAACAAGAATGTGCCCAAATTTTCCTATAATTTGCTTCTCCCATGTTATTTGTGTTCAAATTACTCTAATTACCTGGACAAATATTCATTCTTCTGGAATGCTCTTACAACCTTAACATTTGCGCACTGTAAGAATACCTGGGACATATTATTCAACGTTTTCACTGTTGATTGCCTTCATACTTGCAAAGCACTGGCAGATTTTTTTCAGTGGACCTGGAGGACAAATGAGCAAATGGAATCTGTCCCCAGCAAATGTGCTTCTAAAAAAATATTAAGAATTTTAAAAAAAAGAAAAGAAAAAGTGCTTCGTTTCTCATTTGTTTCCCATGATAGTGGGCAGGTAGCGTACCATGAGAAAAAAGGTAAAGACTCAAATTCGGCCAAGGAATTCCGCAGGGCGTCGCTGGGAGGAGCGATCAGTGTTTTTTTTCCAAATTCCTCAAGTAGGTGCACTGGCTAGGATCCTCAGCATTAATTAGCAGTAAATGGCGACTGTCCTGGTGGACTAGTCGATCTTTTTTGGAACCCTGCCTAGTTCTGGCGACCTGCAGGAACACGCTGTCTAAATCTGGCGACTTCTAATTCGCCAAGAAATGGCGAATTGTTTTTTAAAATCTTAAAAATCCCTATGTTGGATTCGCCACCCCTTTTTTTTTGTCGCCAGGTTACGAAAATTCGCCAAAACAAAAACACCGGAAGCGATACACTTTTTGTCGATTTCTTTTGTAGGACATTTTAGACTTCCGCTGTGGATGGCGTGTCATGTAATGAGAATATGTGTTCACATAGAGCCATGACAGACGTCCTCTTCTAGCAGCTGCATATCTTTGAGTTTTAGTTCATGCAGCCCTGCATTTGGGTGATTGCAAGCCCTCAGGAGCTGGGAGGTAGCTGTATTTTGGGGGACCCTAAACCCTAGTGTAAAACCTTTTGCAGAAAATCATGTAGTTTGGGGACATGCCCAACAACAATTTCTGGCTCTGCATATTTTTCATAATTTCCCCCGGAGACAGGGGAGATTATTGTAATATCCCTACGATGGGGAAGATTTCTGATAAAGTAGCATTCATTTGAATGTGTTTGGGCCATCCTTATAATATTGCACCTAAATTTTTTTTGCCTTGGACCTTGGGCTCTCCCCTGGATTCCATGGGACAAAAGGCACTAATAGCAGTGCCTCCCTTATAGGTAAAAACCTGGGTGCTTTTTTTTCAGTGTAGTTGTATAAGGCACCTTACAAGGTGTAATATGTGCTTTGACGAGGATGGGCATTTTGACAAATGAAATGCCTGCTCTACGAGCATTTGGTTTTTTGAAATGCTGATCGTTGATTTTTTCTAGCTATTATCTGATAGGTTGGGTACCAGGTATTGCAAGAATTTTTTTTTATGAAAAAAAAAAGTGTGACAAGTTTTATGCCATTTGAAGCCCTTGAGGGTGAGCTTTACAGGAATCTGGCCCACAGTCAGGTCCATCTCACAGGCCCCTTATTCCCATAATGCCCACCCCCCCAAGGGCTTTAGCCTACACTAGTTACAGCTAGGAGAAAACATTTAATGGAAAGTGGATGTGGAAGTAGACTCTAGAGTTGCAGTGGACCACTGTAAAGGTGCCCTAAAGAAAGGAAGGCCAATCTGGGTCTGCAAAGGGTGGAAAGT